>JRHI01000048.1_pt1 | contig 108234 bp, 105 predicted proteins | sample 215371 | NCBI WGS metagenome assembly JRHI01 (sample SAMN02929681, study PRJNA255918) | sediment metagenome | biome: cave system; feature: Ice Cave; material: Sediment; isolation source: sediment from deep within a dark volcanic ice cave with no known source of... ...
GGATGGAAGCCCCAGTGCTTCCATCAGGAACGATCTCGCTCTAGCTCGCGTGCCACGCAGCGTAGGCGCACCGGACGCTACCCAACAATCGGCTGATGCGCGGCGCCAGGCAAGCTGCCTCTGCCACATGCCGCGGGCCGAGGCAATGGCGCGGCCGCGGCGTTGCCTGTCGGCCGCACTGTTGCGGGCTCTTGGCGCAGCCACTATGTTCCGCGCCACCTTCCTCGCCGCCCGGCGGGCGCAGGTGTCGTTGGGGCGTAGCCAAGCGGTAAGGCAGCGGATTTTGATTCCGCCATGCGAAGGTTCGATTCCTTCCGCCCCAGCCAATCCTGCAACTCTTCTGGCCATCACGATGGCCCCTCGACCCACAGCGCAGCTCGAGGCACCACAGTTCCACCACAAGGTGCCGCCACCCTGGGCGAGAGTCCCCTCGAGCGGCGGGATATCTGGACAAGCATGGCATACGCTGCGAAATTGCTCGCGACCCTTGCCAGGGCTGTGGTCTCCGTGTCGAACAAGCTTTCGATAGCAGCTGTGCTGGGGCTCGCAACGCTCCCAGTCCTGCCGCACGACGCGGCTTCGGGTATCGGTGCAAGAGAAGCGCGGCCGGCGCCCGCGCCGATCGAGGTCGTCCACGCCAAGCCCATACCGATCACGGAAAGCGCGCCGGCCGACCCCGCCTTCCAGCTTGCCGCCCGCAGATCGCGTGTCAAACGCGAGCCGCCGCCCGAGGCGGAAGAGCGTGCCCCCCAGGAGGCGGCGAGCCCACCCGCAGCGAAGCCGGCGGCCAAGCATGCGCACGCCCCCTCGCACAAGACCTCCTCCATCTCGCAACCCGAGCCGGAGAAGACGCCGCTGCCGCCTCCGCCGGAACCCAAGCCTCCCGAGGCCGCGCAGGCAGAGCCGCCGAAGCCCGACGTGTGGTCGGACGCCCAGGTGATCGCCGCCTTGCGCGAGTGCGTGCGGCTGCTTGCCCCTATCGCGGCGGATGTGGAGGTGTCCGAGCCCGTCAAGCACGAGCAATGCGGCGCGCCGGCTCCTGTTGCGGTGAAGCGCATTGGCTCGGGCGCCAACAAGGTCGAGATCAGCCCGCCGGCGGTGCTCAACTGTGCCATGGTGGTGGGCCTGCACGCGTGGGTGGAGAAGACCCTGCAGCCGGCCGCGCAGGAAGCGCTGGGCTCGCCCGTCACGCGTCTGCGCAATCTATCGGGCTATGCGTGCCGCACCCGCATCGGCAGCCAGTTCCACAGCGACCGGCTGAGCGAGCACGCGCTCGCCAACGCCGTCGACATCGCCGGCTTCGTGACGGCCGACGGGCGCGCAATCGAGGTGGTGCGCCACTGGGGGCCGACGGCGCGTGACCAGCGCGAGGCCGAGAAAGTCGCGGCCGCGCACGCCAAGGACGCGGCGTCTCCCGCGGACAAGGCGGGGCCGCCCGAAGCCGAGCGCGCCGTCAAACGCAAGATCAGCGCCATCTCGCTCGCTATGGCCGAGGCGTCACCGGGCGCCAAGATGGTCGATGCGGTCAAGACGGCCAAGCTGCAGAAGACGGGCAAGAGCACGCCGGACATCAATGCGGATCCCAGGGCAATCCCCGCGACGCCTGCTCCAGGGCGCGAGGCCATTGCCAAGAGCGCGGAGGCCCAGTTCCTGCGCCGGCTGCACAAGGGCGCCTGCGGCGTGTTCGGCACGGTGCTCGGCCCGGAGGCCAACGAGGCCCACCGCGACCATTTCCATTTCGACCTGGCCCACCGCCGCAACAGCGCCTACTGCCAGTAGTGGTGGCCACGGGTATCAGCCGTGGTTCGACAAGCTCACCACGGGGCTGGAGACCGGAGCCCGCAAACTCCCCCCGTCCTGAGCTTGTCGAAGGACGGGCCACAGGCGCATCGCCGCAGTTTGACAACAGCCAGCTCACCGCTGGGTTGGAGAGGCTCGCATGTCAATCAATCCTTCGGCCGCTTGTCGATGACGCGGCGCGCCTTGCCTTGGCTGCGCTCGACGCCGCCGGGGTCGGTGACGGTGATCTTGGCCGTCACGCCGATCGAGCCCTTGACGTGGTGGCCGAGCTCGGCGGCCAAGGCCTGGCGCGCGTCGGCCTGCGCCGCAGAAGGTGCCGCCTCCACCAGCACTTCCATCTGATCGAGCCGGTCCTCGCGCGTGAGAACGATCTGGTAGTGGGGGGCCAGCCCCTTCACCTTGAGGATCTGCTCCTCGATCTGGGTGGGGAACACGTTGACGCCGCGCACGATCATCATGTCGTCGGAGCGCCCGGTGATCTTCTCCATGCGGCGCATGCTGCGCGCCGTGCCAGGCAGGAGGCGTGTGAGGTCGCGCGTGCGGTAGCGGATGACGGGCATGCCCTCCTTGGTGAGCGTGGTGAACACCAGCTCCCCCATCTCGCCGTCCGGCAGCACCTTGCCCGACACGGGGTCGATGACCTCCGGATAGAAATGGTCCTCCCAGATGTGCAGACCGTCCTTGGTCTCGACGCACTCGTTGGCGACGCCCGGCCCCATCACCTCCGAGAGGCCGTAGATGTCGATGGCGTGCATATCGAAGGCGGACTCGATCTCGGCCCGCATGGCGCCGGTCCAGGGCTCGGCGCCGAAGATGCCCACCTTGAGCGACGTGGCGCGCGGGTCGAAACCCAAGCGATGGAACTCGTCGAGGATCGCCAGCATGTAGGAGGGAGTCACCGTGATGATGTCGGGCTCGAAGTCGATGATCAGCTGCACCTGCCGCTCGGTCATGCCGCCCGACACCGGGATGGTGGTGACGCCCAGCCGCTCGGCGCCGTAGTGCAGCCCGAGGCCGCCGGTGAAGAGGCCGTAGCCGTAGGCGTTGTGCAGCTTCATGCCGGGCCGGCCGCCGGCGGCGCGGATCGAGCGGGCAACGACCTCGGCCCAAACCTCGATGTCGCCCTTGGTGTAGCCGACGACGGTGGGCTTGCCTGTCGTGCCGGAGGACGCGTGCACGCGCACGATTCTCTCACGCGGGACCGCGAACAATCCGAAGGGATAGTTGGCGCGCAGACCTTCTTTCGCGGTGAACGGGAACTTCGCGAGGTCGGCCAGCGTGGCGAGCGTGTCGGGATGCACGTCGGCGGCCTCGAGGGCTCTCCGGTAATGGGGCACGTTTTCGTAGACCCGCCGCAGCGTGCGCTGCAGGCGCTCCAGCTGCAGGGCGGCGATCTCGTCGCGCGAGGCAATCTCGATCGGGTCGAGGTCTCCACGGCGTGGTGTCAGATCCAGCATTTGCGTGACGTCTCCATCGCCCAGCAGCTCACTGCGGAACCATCATATTGTCTCGAAGCCGAAATTTGGCCAAATGCGTGCGAGAGACATGCTGCGCCCAGGCTAACGAAGAGGCGACACCAATGTTTCGACTCTCGCTCCTCGTAGCAATTTCACTTGTACCCGTTGTTGCACTGGCGCAATCGCCGCCGACACAGCGCCCTGGTCCGTCTCTACTGAACCCCTTGCTGGAGCGGTCGCAAATCAATGAGATCAGAGAGGAATCGGGCAGCATTGTCGTGCGCGGCAGTCTCGTCCAGCCTGACGGCAGACGCATGCCCGGCCAAGTAATATACTGCGACAAGAGCAGGCCCGACGGTGCGTGGCTGGCCGTTCAAGACCTGGTAGCGCAAACCGACGATCGCATCGTAGTGGATGCGAGCTTCTGCGATGCTTTCCTCGAATCCGCGCGTCAACGCCAAAACACCCAAGGGCGATAGCCGTCAGGTCTGTCAGGCATGCCTGCGCCGTTTGCGGCGATGCGCCTTCACCTGATCCGCAATCCAGCGCTCGACAGCCGCCGGGTCTTCACCGCGGCGAGATTTGAGGTCGCGCACCCTGGCGGTGCTCGCTTGGATACGGCGCCAGGCATCCTTGCGGTCGACCACGGCAACAGGCTTCAGAAGCACGCAACCCTCGACGATCTCGGCTTCGAGGTAGTAACCTTCTTTGATGTTGAGCGCCTTGCGCACGTCGGCGGGCAACGTGAGCTGCGCCGCCGAACGCACTCGCATAAGTGCCATGCCGTCGGCCTCATTGCTAGTTGCGGAATTCGTAATTTCGTAAATGCACGATACCGCATCTTCCGGCAAATTGGAACCCTCACGGCAGCAGCCTCACGCCTGCGGCACGAGCGTGCCCGGTATCGACCGACTGTGGCCGCGAAATTCGGCGATCACCTCGCCCGCCTCGCTCTTCACCGTCACGTCGTAGAGGCCGCTGCGCTCGCCGCGATGGCGCTCGCGGGCCTCGGCGATGAGGCGCATGCCGAGCCGGCCGGGAGCCAAGTAGGAGATCTGGCAATGCTGGGCCACATGGCGCTGGTTGTGGGAGTTGCAGGCGAACGCAAAGGCCGAATCCGCCAGCGAGAAGATATAGCCGCCATGGCAGAAGCCATGCCCGTTGACCATGTGGTCACCCACGCACATGGAGAGGACGGCAAAGCCCGGCCCCACCTTGTCGACTTTCATCCCCATGGCGCGGGAAGCCTTGTCTTCTGCCCACATGGCGTCCGCGCTCGCCTGCGCGACCTCGTCCGCGTCGCGCGTCATGCGCTTCTCCCAGTGAATTTCGGCGGACGCTTTTCGAGGAACGCGCGGATGCCCTCGGCCGCGTCGGGCGAGGCGCCGGCCAGGCGCTGCAGGTCGCGCTCGAGATCCAGCTGCTGGGCGAGCGTGTTGGTCGAGGATTGGGCGATGGCGCGCTTAGTGAGGCCCAGCGCATACGTGGGCGCGAGCGCAAGCTTGCCCGCCACTGCCGCTACCTCCGCCTCGAGCTTGTCGTCGTCGACCACCTTCCAGATCAGCCCCCAGGCCTCGGCCTTCTCCGCGCTGAGCGGCTCAGCCAGCATGGTTAGCCCGCGGGCGCGCGCCGGGCCGACGAGGCGCGGCAGTGTCCACGTGCCGCTGGCATCTGGGACGAGACCGATCCTGGTAAAGGCCTGCAGGAAGCTCGCGCCGCGCGCCGCGAACACCAGGTCGCAGGCGAGCCCAACGTTGGCGCCGGCGCCGGCGGCAATGCCGTTGACGGCGGCGATCACCGGCTTTTCCAGCGTCGTGATGAGCCGAACGAGCGGGTTGTACCATTGCTCGAGCCTGTTGCCGCCATCGGGCACGACGCCGTCGCCGGCGGGGCGGGTCTCCGCCAGGTCCTGGCCGGCGCAGAAGGCACGTCCCGCTCCCGTCAGCACGACCACTCGGCATTGCGCATCGCTGCCCGCAGCTTCCAGCGCCGCCCGCAGCTCGGCGTGCATGCCCGTCGTGAACGCGTTGAGCTTGTCGGGCCGGTTGAGAGTCAGCCGGGTGACGCCACCGCTCTTTGCAACCAAGACTGTCTCGCCGCTCACCTGCATTCCCTCCCTGATCTCGTCGAGCAGGATCGCTTCAGATTGAATCGCCTGCCTGCAAATGCGACGTGAGGCTGAAGCGTGAATCCTGCTCCATTTCTTGAGTCTTAGAGCGAGATTCACGTTCCTGGATGGAAACCTCAGTGCTTCCATCAGGAACGATCTCGCTCTAGGTCGGCATCGTGCGTGCTCATGGTGGCGCCCCGCCGGAGAGCGCGGCGGCCGATGCCGCCGCGCTCCGACTTGGGGCGTCAGTTGGCCTGACGATCGAGCTGTCCGGAGAAGCCCTTCGCGTCGAAGGCGCTGGCGGGAGCCGCGATGCCGGCGAGAACGGACAGGGCGAGCAGGGCCGATACGATGATCTTCATGGGAGTTCTCCGTTTCGAGTTGAGAGCTCGTCGTCTCGTGAGCTCGTAGGAGAACCCTAGGTCCTCGCCCTTTCCGTGCACATCTTAGGAAGTAGCAGGGCTTCGCCTGGACTTTCCTGATCTTTCCTGGTGGGCGAAGCGCCCTCGGGATCGATCCTCAGGTCAGACGGCGAACGAGACCTATCGCTACGAGCAAGATCACGGCACCGAGGGTCGCCGCGACGAAGTCTCCCGCGACCGATGCGGGGATGAACCCCAGTTGGGGAAGAATGTACCCGCCGACGACGGCTCCCAGGATCCCAATGACGATGTTGGCGAGGAGACCGAAGCCATAGCCATGGACGAGCTTGCCCGCGAGCCACCCCGCGAATGCTCCGATGATGAGCCAAACGAAGAAGGATTGCGGTGCGAGTGCCATGGTGAGAGTCCCGGCGTGCGATCGTTGCAACCAACACCGTCGCAGCGTCTTAGTGTCCGTCCGGAAGAAAGTCGAGTCCAGCGAATCTGTTGTTATTCTGTAGCTCCCACGAGAGGATTCGCGGGGCTGAGATGTGGACTTCGGAGACCCGAGGCAACTACGAATTCAGCCATCGGATGCAGTGGTTGGGCGCGCTCGCAGATGATCTTCAAGCTTGCCAGCAAGGGCACCGCCAGAAGCCTTGGAACCAGCACGCCGCTGATGCGTTGGGTGAGGGGTGCCTGAAGAGCCCGCTACTCATTGTGAAAACCATACTGCTCACAATGTAAGCCTGCCCAAGTTCGACGTGGTCGTCAACCAACCGCCGGAAGAACTCGAGAAACAGAGGCAGTCCAACCGCTGATAGACGAAGTTCGTTGCGCACATAGGAGCATGCCATGAGTAGCTGGAGCACCTTCAGGGACGAATTGCGCGAGATCGCGTGGCTGGCATCCATTGTTGGCGGCCTTTCGGTCCTCGGGGTGGGATTGGCCGTCACGCTGGTTCTCACCCTCGATAGTTGGGGTTCATGGGTTTCCGAATCCGCCGCCCACATGTGAACGCGGCACCAATTGCATGGCCGCGATCGATCTGGCGCTGTTCTATCGCCAAGCGTGATCCTTCAGCGTTTTGTGCCGGCAGCTCAGATCGAGAAGAAACCGACTGTTGCAAGCGCCATGACCGATGTCGCAAGCCATCCCACCACGAACATTGGGCGCGGGAGCGTCAGGTGGCCCATGATGCGTGGGTTCATTGCAATGACCATCATGACGGCCATCAGCGGCCCAGCCAGCACGCCGTTGACGACGGCGCTCCAATAGAGCGCCTTGACAGGGTCGAGAGACGTGAAGTTAAGGGCAACGCCCCCCAGGGTCGCGACCGCAATTGTGGCGTAAAACGCTTTCGCCTCTCTCGGGGGGCGGTCCAGGCCTTCCGTCCAGCCAAAAACTTCGCTTACTCCATAGGCCGCAGAGCCGGCGAGCACCGGGACGGCCAGCATTCCCGTTGCGATGATGCCGGCCGCGAACAGCGCGAATGTATACACCCCGGCAATCGGCCGTAGCGCTTCTGCCGCTTGAGAAGATGTCTGGATCTCGGTCACGCCGCTGGCGTTCAGTGTCGCTGCTGTCGCAAAGACAATGAACAAAGCGACGAGGTTCGAGAATCCCATCCCGACGATGGTGTCGGTGCGAATGCGTGCGAGCTCCGGCCCGGCGTCACGGGGCGTGATGCATAGTGGCTTGACGTGGCGTCGACGCAACTCTTCCACTTCCTGCCCAGCCTGCCAGAAGAACAGGTAAGGGCTGATAGTCGTGCCGAGGACGGCGACCAAGGCCATTGCATGTGGGCCGTCGAAAACGAGATGCGGCACGAGCGTGCCGTAGAGGGCCGCTCCCCACGGCACGTGCGCGGCGAATACGACGGCCACGTAGGCAAACAAGGACAACGTCGCCCATTTGAGCACGGCGGCATAGCGGGCGTAGCTGATGAATGTTTCGAGCACTATGCAGAGGACGCCAAATAGTACCGTGTAGAGGTGCTCGGGGCCGCCGATCAGCAGGCCGAGCGCCGCACCCATGGCGCCGAGGTCGGCACCCAGATTGATCACATTGGCGACGAGCAGCAGGAGCACGACCGCGCGCAGAAGCCACGGGGAATAATGGCGGCGGAGGTTTCGTGCGATGCCGTAGCCCGTCACGCAGCCGATCCGAGCGCTGACCGCCTGGATCACGGCCATCAGCGGAAAGCTGAACAGCAGGGTCCACGCAAGGCCGTAGCCGAATTGAGCCCCTACCTGGCTGTAGGTGGCGATACCGCTTGGATCGTCATCTGCCGCCCCGGTCACCAGACCTGGCCCCAGGCTCTTCAGGAACCCGGCCGGTGTCGATGGGGTCGGCGGAACCGGCGGCGCACCCGTTGTGTCCTTGTCAGGAAGCGCAACCATCGTCACATCTCCCGTAATGGGGGCTGCACCAGCGGTCGCTCGGCGACACGTCGGCTCCTTGATCTATGATCTGCAACTTCTCAGATTCGCTATTGCGCTGCTGAAACGAGATGGAGACCAGGACGTTCCAACTATGCCTTGTTCTGAGTCGGATCAACCGCGTCGCCGGGTCTTAGTCGGTCATGAGGAGCGAAGCTGTTCGTGGCGACGCGGAGGCGCGACGCTTCGTGCCAAGAACGCGTCCCTGTGTTACGGTGCGTCCACCACTGGGTTCCCCAGCGCATCGAGCAAGAGAACCGTCCAACCGTTCCCTACGAGAAGGACAAATCTGGAGAGGGATTGCTTGTGAACGGCGATCGCAATCTCGCAGTCTTCTGCGACTTCGAAAATATCGCCCTGGGTGCGCGTGACGCAAAGTACGCGAGCTTCGACATGCAGCCCGTGCTGCAAAAACTCCTTCTCAAGGGCAGCATCGTGGTGAAGAAAGCGTATTGCGATTGGGACCGCTACAAGGAGTTCAAGGTCAAAATGCACGAGGCGGCATTCGAGCTGATCGAAATCCCTCATGTTCGCCAGTCCGGGAAGAACTCGGCAGATATTCGTATGGTCGTTGACGCACTCGACCTCTGCTACACAAAAGAGCACATCGACACCTTCGTGATCATCTCAGGCGACTCTGACTTTTCTCCACTGGTGAGCAAGCTGCGAGAGAACGCCAAGGCAGTCATTGGCGTCGGAGTGAAAAGCTCCACGTCGGACTTGCTGATCAGCAACTGCGACGAGTTCATCTTTTACGACGACTTGGTCGTGAAGGGAGACCGAACTCAGAGGCGCAGACGCAGCGAACCCGGAACGAAGATAGAGGCAGCTGCAAAGCCAGCGGACAAAGCATCCAAGGGATTGGATGATCGGGCGCAGGAGGCGATCGATCTCGTGCGAGAGACCATCGAGGCGCTCTATGCGGAGAGAGGTGATACGGCAAAGCTTTGGGGATCAATGGTCAAGCAGACATTGAAGCGGCGCCGGCCCGGATTCAACGAGTCGTTTTTCGGATTTGGGTCATTCAACGAACTGCTTGAGGAAGCTTGAGCGCGTGGTCAGCTGGAGCTGGAGATGGACGAGAGGTCGGGAGGCTATGTGATTCGTAGCATCACTCGGCCATCATAGGTCGAAGGTTCGATCAGGCACGTCTTGTCAAGATGCTGGCCCGAATGCGGGCCCCGACCAGGCCTACAACGAAAGAAGACGCACTCATACGAGCGCTGAGATGCTGGGTTGGTTTCAGAGGCTGATGCCGCACACGCTGTTGTTTTTTCCGCTGTTCGAGCGTCACGCGACGACGGTGGCGGCGGCTGCCGAGGCATTGCGGATGATGCTGGAGGGCGGTGAACAGGCCTCTCAGCACTGTCGAAACGTCATGCGCTACGAAGAAGAGGCAGATGGGATAACGCGCGAGGTCCTCATTGGCGTTCGCAGCACATTCATTACGCCCTTTGATCGCGGCGACATCAAGGACCTGATCACGTCCTTGGATGATGCGATCGATGAGATGCAGAAGACTGCAAAGGCAATTGTTCTCTTCGAGCTCTCGACCTTCGAGCCGGATATGCGCGCCATGGCTGACGCCATCGTGCAATGCGCACACCTTGTTGCGCGGGCTATGCCGCTTCTTGCAAACATCGGCCAGCATGCAGGACAGCTCAACGAGATCTGTTTGCAGGTGACGCAGATAGAGGGGCGTGGAGACGAGATTCACGATCGCGGTCTGAAGATACTCTACGACAGGTCCAAAGCGGGCGACCCTATGGATTTTGTACGTGGCAAGGAAATCTACGACCACCTGGAGGAGGTGATCGACAGTCTCGAAAATGTCTGCGACGAGATCCAGGCCGTCGTCATTGAGCACACCTGAACAGCGGCGGAGACACCAGGATGGATGCGACCGCCATAGGCCTCCTTGTTGGCCTCATCGCAGTCGCCCTTGTTTTCGACTTCCTCAACGGACTGCATGATGCGGCGAACTCGATCGCCACGATTGTCTCGACCCGCGTGCTGCCGCCCAGGGCCGCGGTGTTCTGGGCGGCCTTTTTCAACTTCATTGCGTTCCTGTTCTTTGGCCTTCACGTCGCCCAGACCATCGGAACGGGCATCATCGAGCCAGCGGTAGTCAGCCCCCGAGTGATCTTCGCGGCGCTCATGGGCGCGATCTCATGGAACCTGATCACCTGGTGGGCTGGTATCCCGTCCAGTAGCTCGCATGCCCTGATCGGCGGACTACTAGGCGCAGGGACGGCCAAGGCCGGAAGCGCCGCCATCGTTTGGAAAGGCGTTCTGACGACAACGGGAGCAATCTTTCTTTCGCCGATGATTGGCTTTCTACTCGCCCTGGCCTTGGTGCTGGCCGTCTCATGGCTATTCCTGCGGAAGACGCCTTTGGCCGTCGACAGTATCTTCCGCGTATTGCAGTTCGCTTCTGCATCGCTTTACTCCCTCGGCCACGGCGGCAATGACGCACAGAAAACGATGGGGATCATCGCTGGACTGCTGTTTGCTCAGGGGTATCTTGGCCAGCAGTTCTTCGTCCCGCTTTGGGTCGTCCTCAGCTGTCAAGCAGCTATGGCGCTGGGAACGCTGCTCGGCGGCTGGCGCATCGTGCGGACGATGGGCTCCAAGATTACCCACCTCACCCCGATGCAGGGCTTCTGCGCAGAGACGGGTGGGGCGGCTACGTTGTTTCTAGCGACTTGGCTCGGAATTCCAGTGTCGACCACACACACGATTACCGGCGCAATCGTCGGCGTGGGCGCCGCGCGGCGGATATCTGCCGTGCGCTGGAACGTGGCGAGCAACATCCTCTTTGCTTGGATCGTGACTATGCCGGCGGCGGCGCTTGTTGCTGCCTTGTTCTACATTCTTGCAGCATTGATTGCGTGAGGACCAAGGTAATCGGCCAATCGCTCTGAAATTGCCGGACCCCGAAGGGGGTGGACGTGAGTCCGCCAAGCGCTGGTGGGCGCCAGTCGCACTCTTGTGTCCCGAGCGCGGACAGGCAATTGACGGCTCGCTGCCCGGCCAATACGGTCCGCGCCGCCGACCCGGCCGCGAGTTCTGCCGCCGGGATCAGGTGAGGACGACACCATGGCACAGCCGCTCGATCTGGCGCTCGATCCCGCGCTCGTCGCCGCCGCGCAACAGTCGCGCGCCTGGCCGTTCGAGGAGGCGCGCCGGCTGATCAAGCGGCTGGACGGCCTGAAGGGCGCCGCCGACAAACCCGTGATTTTCGAGACCGGCTACGGCCCGTCCGGCCTGCCGCACATCGGCACCTTCGGCGAGGTCGCGCGCACGAGCATGGTCCGCCATGCCTTCGAGGTGCTGACCGAAGGCCGGCGCAAGACGCGCCTCGTCTGCTTCTCCGACGACATGGACGGCTTGCGCAAGGTGCCGGACAACGTGCCGAACAAGCAGATGCTGGCCGCGCACATCGGCAAGCCGCTGTCGGCCGTCCCTGATCCGTTCAGCAACGAGTATCCGAGCTTCGCCGCGCACAACAACGCGCGCCTGCGCCGGTTCCTGGACCGCTTCGGCTTCGAGTACGAGTTCCTGTCGGCCACCGAGTGCTACAAGGCAGGCCAGTTCGACGCGACGCTGATGCGGATGCTCGAGGTGTACGACAAGGTGATGGACATCATCCTGCCGACGCTCGGCCCCGAGCGACGCGCCACCTACTCGCCGTTCCTTCCCCTTTCACCCACGAGCGGCAAGGTGCTGCAGGTGCCGATGGTGGAGCGGGACGCCAAGCGAGGCACCATCGTCTACGTCGACCCCGAGTCGGGAAAGAAGGTCGAGACGCCCATCACGGGCGGCCGCGTCAAGTGCCAGTGGAAGGCCGACTGGGCCATGCGCTGGACCGCGCTCGGCGTCGACTACGAGATGGCGGGCAAGGACCTGATCGAGTCCGTCACGCTGTCATCGAAGATCTGCAAGGCGCTCGGCGGCGTGCCGCCAGAGGGCTTCAACTACGAGCTTTTCCTCGACGACAAGGGCGAGAAAGTTTCCAAGTCGAAGGGTAACGGCCTGACGATCGAGGAGTGGCTGCGCTACGCCAACCCCGAGAGCCTGTCGCTCTTCATGTTCCAGAAGCCGAAGACGGCAAAGCGCCTGTACTTCGACGTGATCCCGCGCGCGGTCGACGAATATCTGCAACTGCTCGCGGCTTATCCGGGGCAGGCGGATCGCGAACGGCTCGACAATCCGGTTTGGCACATCCACGGCGGCGAGCCGCCGGCTGCGGAGCTGCCGGTCACGTTCGGCCTCCTGCTTAACCTCGTGTCGGCGTCGAACGCACACGACAAGGAGGTGCTGTGGGGCTTCATCCGCCGCCATTCGCCGGCTGCGACGGCGCAGGCGCATCCGCTGCTCGACCACCTCGTCGGCTACGCGGTGCGGTACTACGAGGATTTCGTGAAACCGAAGAAGCGCTTCCGCCCGGCCGACGAGGTCGAGAGAGAGGCGCTCGCGGTACTGTCTAATGCGCTCGGCAAGGCAGCTCGCGGTGCGGGCGCCGACGAACTGCAGACCATCCTCTACGACGTCGGCCGCTCGGTGCCGCGCTACCAGGATCTCAAGGCGAAGGGCGCGAGCCCCGAGAAGCCCGGCGTCTCCAGCGCGTGGTTCTCCTCGATCTACGAGATCCTGCTCGGCGAGAGTCGGGGGCCGCGCTTAGGCAGCTTCATCGAGCTCTACGGCATCGACGAGACGCGCGCGCTGATCGACAAGGCCCTGAAGGGCGAGCTCACCAAGGCCGCGTAAGGGTGGCGCCGCTCAGGCGACGTCGCTGTGCAGCGGCATGCGCACGGCGCTCTCCTCTCGCGCGCCTTGCATCCCGGACAGATCGACCGCCCAGGTGTCGCGGATGAGCTGCATGAGCTTGGCCTCGCGGGCGCGGATCTCACCGGCCCGCCAGACCGGCGCCTCCAAGACGTCACGGGTGATGGGCAAAATGGGGGTGTCGTCGAAGCCGCGGTAGATCTCGCGCTTGCGTGCGAACTCCTTGTTGCGAGCCTTGTCGTTCTGCGCCTGGGTGACCACGACGAGGTTGCCGAGGCTCTCGGTGCAGGCGTCGCGCTCCTCCGCGTCGGGGAACAGGCGCCGCCACTCGCTCTTGCCGCCGGGGCGCAGCGGCAGCACGTGCTCAATCGAGTAGTCGCGCGGATTGAGCAGGGTCACGCTTCGCGCGATCTCGTCGTTGAGGCGCAGGAGCAGGAGTTTGCACACCGCCTGGTCGCGCTTGTAGAAGGTCCGCAGGTGGTAGGAGATGTTGCGCACCTCATCGCGCGAGAGCTGGAACGGTCCTTCACCCGGCTTGACCGGCGCATTCGACTTGATGAGGTCCATCACGTGTCCGAAGCGGCGCACCCGCTTGCTCGTGCCCGCGCACAGCAGGCGCAGAAGATGGGCGAGCCTGTCGATCTCCTTCAGCAGCAGATTTCCGCGTGCGGGATCCTCGGCGTAGTGTTCGAGCGCGAGCATGGCCGCTGGCGCCCAATCGCCCTCGGACAGGCGCCCCAGATAGACCAGGTAGCGGCGAGCCTCGGCGTCGATGTTGACGTCGACGTCATCGGCGCAGCGCACGCAGTGATAGGCTTGCGCCAAGGGCTCGAACACCTCCTTGAGGAAGCGCTCCGGGCCGCCGGTCTCCTGCACGGTGCGTCGGATTCCGGCGATGATCTTCTTCTCGCTGGTGCCATAGATATTGAACAGGTGGCTGAAGAAGGTCTCGAAGTTCTTGCCCAGGAGATCGGATCCGCGCTCCCACTGATCGAGAGCTTCTCCGACGTGCTCGGGCGCGACACTCTTCAACAACTCCGCCTTCAGGATATCGTTGCGCTGCAGGGCGCGTCCGCGCTCGTTGAGCACCGTGAACAGCCGGTGCGCGCGGTCGATGTCGCGCGTCAGCACGACGACGAAGTGGCACTGCTCACACAGATAGTCGGCGAGATGGCGGCGATCGGTCTCATCGAGAGCGGAGAGCGCGCGCATGAAGTGCTCACGCACCGCGTAGAGGTTTTCCTCCGATTCGGTCGGAGCCTCGAGCGCCGGCGTCATCGTGCACGACCCGCGCGTTTGAACGTAGTTCTCAAACAGACTCTGCTCGCTGGTCCTCAACTCGATGCGGAAGCGCGTGCCCTTGAGCTTCGTGGCCACGGTGTCGGCGGAAATGAGCTGGTCGAGGCGGTGGCGCCCGGTCCAGCGCCACTTTTCCGTGCCGAGATCGCGCAGCACCGCCGCCAAGACGGCAAGGGTTACCAGGCGTTGCTGGCCATCGACGATCTCGAAATAGCGGGATTCGCGGTCGCGGGGCTTCGGCAGATCGCCGCCAGCGGCGTCGAGCAGCAGGATCGCGCCCAAAAAGTAGTCGGGTTCAGCCCCTTCCGGGCCCGATAACCCCGCCGCCGCGAGGATATCCTCGAGCAACTGCCCCGCTTCCTCGGTGGTCCACGAGTACGGCCTCTGATAACTGGGGACCGAATAGTGGAAGGGAAACGAAAACAGATCGGTGACAGTCAGGGACGCTGTTGGCAGACCAGGGAACATTGAACTTTCTTTTTCGAATTTGCTTCGTACATGCCTGCGACGCGTGCGCGTGCGACCCGGTCCCCGAGCCTCATATGAAGCTATCATGACCAGATGCATCGCGACAGACGTCTCATCGGAAAAGGTCATACGCGCGGGGAACAAACCGCGCCCAATGCCGACCAAATATGACATGCACTGCGAGCCTTCCACACGCGCAGCGGCGCATGTCATACGGTGACGATGCGAGCGGTTGCGCGACCATTCGAAGCGGAGCGTCGATGAACCCGCGAGACTCTCAGCAGGTTTTCAAAGTCACGACGCGCGCGGCGTGGGACGAAGCGCGCGCGAGCGGCGCGCTCGCCGCCACCGCCGACGATGAGCGCGACGGGTTCATTCACTTGTCCGCGAGCCACCAGCTCGCCGGAACACTTGCCAAACATTTCAAGGCACAGCGGAACCTCGTGCTGATCGAGATCGACGCGGCGGCGCTCGGCGAAGGCCTGCGATGGGAGCGATCGCGCGGACAGGAACTCTTCCCGCATCTTTATGCCAGCCTGCCCGTGTCGGCCGTGCGTGCGGCAATTTTGCTGGAGCTCGACGCGAACGGCACGCACGTGCTGCCACAGGCCCTCCAGCAATGCTGAACCGAATTTTTGATCTCGCCCCGCCGCTGTTGTCGCTGCTGTCACCGGAGCAGGCGCACGAGGCAACGCTTAAATCCCTGGAGCTTGGGCTTTTTCCGCGCTCCCCACCGGATCATCCGAGCCTCGCATCGCGTTTTGCGGGCCTGACGCCGCCGAACCCGATCGGCATTGCGGCTGGCTTCGACAAAGACGCGCGCGTCGCGGACGCCGTGCTCAACCTCGGCTGCGGCTTCGCCGAGGTCGGCACCGTGACGCCGCGCGCTCAACTCGGCAATCCGCGCCCGCGCATCTTCAGGCTGCGGCGCGACCAGGCTGTCATAAATCGGCTGGGCTTCAACAACGGCGGGCATCAGGCAGCGCTCGAGCGGCTGCGCTGGCGCTTCTCACCCAACGGGGTGATCGGTGTGAACATCAGCGCCAACAAAGACAGCGGAGATCGCATCGCCGACTACGTGACCGGCCTCGAGACGTTCAATGACATCGCAAGCTATTTCACGGTCAACATTTCCTCGCCCAACACGCCGGGCCTGCGCGACCTGCAGGCGCCGGAAGCGCTCGATGCACTGCTGACGCGGCTGATGCAGACGCGCGCGCGGCTCGCCGATCAGGGCAGGCCTCGACGCCCGATTGTCGTCAAGCTCTCGCCCGACATTGCCGAGGAGGACCTGCCCGGGATCGTCGTGCGCCTCGTTGCGCATGCCGTCGACGGCATCGCCGTATCGAACACCACGCTCTCGCGCGCCGGGCTTACCGATCCGGCCGCGCGCGAGGCGGGTGGCCTCTCCGGGCGTCCGCTGTTCCATCGCTCGACCGCGATGCTCGCGCGCGTGCACCGGGCAACCGGCGGAACGATCCCGCTCATCGGCATCGGCGGCATCGACAGCGGCGCGGCCGCGCTTGCCAAGATCCGGGCCGGAGCGACGCTGATCCAGCTTTACACCGGGCTCATCTACCAGGGGCCGGGGCTGATCGCGCGCATCAAGGCGCACCTGGAGCAAGCGGTGCGCTCCGCCAAGGCTAGCGCGATCTCCGACTTCATTGGACTCGATGCCGAGACGTGGGCGCAAGAGCCGCTCGACGGCTGAGGGCCACGTTTGTAAGCGGCCGCTCTAGGCAAAAGCCCGCCGGCTCACGATGTCTTGTCGGGCTGTCCGTTGGGGCGCCGCGCCGTCTTGACGAGGCGCGCGATGAACCAGATCGGGATGACCACCATGGCGCCTAGCACGAGGTATTCCAGGATCGACTGGAAGACGCCGAAGCCGAGGTCGTAGATCCGCTGCAAGAGCACGTTGATCTGGAAGAAGAAGTTCTGCGGCGTGATGCCGAGCGCGGACAGGATGATGCCGACGACGAGCGACAGCACCAAGAGCCGGATAAGAACGCCCATGGGACTGCCGCCCAGGAATGTCTTGCTGTCCATGGCTTCCTCAGCTCCTCGCCTTTGCCACACCGGGCGCAGCGGACTCGCGCCTTGCGCCCGGGGGCCATAGCATAGGCGTTGAGCGGTTTCGACTAAAGAGGAGTGCGCGTGCGAAGCCTCGGCAGGCAGGAGCTGAGCAAAGACGAGGCCGCCGGGGCCCGCAGCCTGCGTGCGCGTGCCGGCCCGGGGGCGGAGCGCGCCCTGCCGGAGCCGTTCGCCCGCTGGTTTGCCGACCGGGGCTGGCGGCCGCGGCCGCACCAGCTCGCGCTGGTCGACGCTGCCGAGCAGCGCCGCTCGACCCTTCTCATCGCGCCGACCGGCGCCGGCAAGACGCTCGCCGGCTTCCTTCCGAGCCTCGTCAACCTAGCGCAGCAGCGGCGCGACAAGCGCGAGAACAACGGCGCCGGGCTGCACACGCTCTACATCTCACCGCTGAAGGCGCTGGCGGTCGACGTCGCCCGCAACGTCATGGCGCCGATTGCGGAGATGGGCCTGCCGATCCGCGCCGAGACGCGTACTGGCGACACCCCAGTCAGCCGCCGCCAGCGCCAGCGCGTGCGGCCGCCCGACATCCTGATGACGACGCCGGAGCAGCTTGCGCTGCTCTTGAGCCACCCCGACTGCGGGCATCTGTTCGCCGACCTCGACACCCTCATCCTCGACGAGTTGCATGCGCTGAGCCCGACCAAGCGCGGCGATCTCCTGGCGCTCGACATCGCGCGGCTGCGCACGCTCGCGCCGAACCTCATGAGCTTCGGTCTGTCGGCAACGGTGGCGCGCCCCTCGGAACTGCGCGCCTACCTCGTGCCCCAGCGCGGCAGCAACCGGTACGTCGAGATGGCCGATGTCGTGCGCATCGAGGGCGGCGCCAAGCCGGCGATCTCGATCCTCGAGATGGACGAGCCGGTGCCGTGGGCCGGCCACACCACGCTGTACGCCTTGAGCGAGATTTACGACGCGATCGAGCGTAACCGCCTGAGCCTCGTATTCGTCAACACGCGCATGCAGGCGGAGCTGCTGTTCCAGGAGCTGTGGCGCATCAACGACCTGGAGCTGCCGATCGCGCTGCACCACGGCTCGCTCGACACCGCGCGCCGGCGCAAGGTCGAGGCCGCGATGGCAGCCGGCACATTGAAGGCGGTCATCGCCACCTCGACGCTCGACCTCGGCATCGACTGGGGCGACGTCGACCTCGTGATCCACGTCGGCGCGCCCAAGGGCGCAAGCCGCTTCATCCAGCGCATCGGCCGCTCCAACCACCGGCTCGAGGAGCCCTCGCGCGCAATCCTGGTGCCGTCGAACCGCTTCGAGGTGCTCGAGTGCCGCGCCGCGCTCGATGCGGCGGAGGCCGGCGAACAGGATGCGGTGTTGTCGCGGTCGGGCGCGCTCGACGTGCTCGCCCAGCATGTGCTCGGCACCGCGTGCGCCGGCGCCTTCGAGCCGGCGGCGCTCTATGAGGAGGTCGTATCGGCCGCGCCCTACGCCCAGCTCACGCGCGCCAACTTCGACCGCGTCGTCGACTTCGTGGCGACCGGCGGCTACGCGCTCAAAACCTATGACCGCTTTGCGCGCCTGAAAGCCGAGCCGGACGGAACTTTGCGCATCGCGCATCCGCGCTTCGTCGAGGCCTACCGGCAGAACTCCGGCACCATCGTGGCAGCGCCCATGATCAAGGTACGCCTCCTGGGCCGCCGCTCGGCGCGAGGCAACGGTGCGCTCGCCGGCGGCCGCATGCTGGGCGAGGTCGACGAATACTTCATCGAGCAGCTCCGCCCCGGGGACGCCTTCGTGCTCGCGGGCGAGGTGCTGCGCTTCGAAGGTCTCTCCGAGACGGAAGCCTTCGTCACGCGCGCGAGCGCAAAGGACCCGATCATCCCAAGCTACAACAGCGGCAAGTTCCCGCTCTCGACGCACCTCGCGGCGCGCGTGCGCGCCATGCTGGCGGATGAGCGCGCTTGGGCGAAGCTGCCGACCCCCGTTGGGGAGTGGCTGGAGCTGCAGCAGCGCCGCTCGGTCATCCCCGCGCACGACGAGGTGCTGATCGAGACCTTCAACCGCGGCAGGTCCCACTATCTCGTCGCCTATCCGTTCGAGGGGCGCCTCGCCCATCAAACGCTCGGCATGCTGCTGACGCGGCGGCTCGACCGCGCCGGCGCACAGCCTCTGGGCTTCGTCGCCAACGACTACGGCATGGCGCTGTGGGGGCTGGGCGACCTATCGCAGATGATCGCCGACGGGCGCCTCGATCTCGGGCAACTCTTCGCCGAGGACATGCTGGGCGACGACCTCGACGCCTGGCTCGCCGAATCGAACCTGATGAAGCGCACGTTCCGCCAGGTGGCGCTGATTGCGGGCCTGGTGGAGCGCCGCCACCGGGGGCGCGAGAAGACCGGACGCCAGGTCGCCATGTCGACGAACCTCGTCTATGACGTGCTGCGCCGCCACGACCCGCACCACATCCTCATCGAGGCGGCGTGGGCGGATGCGGCCACAGGGCTTCTCGACATCGCGCGGCTCGGCGATTTTCTGCGCCGCGTGCAGGGACGAATCAGGCATCAACCCCTGGATCACGTCTCGCCGCTGTCGATCCCGATCTTGCTCGAGATCGGCGCGGAGGCCGTGGCGGGCCGCGCACGCGAGGACCTGCTGCGCGAGGCGGCGTCCGAGCTCATCGAAGAGGCGCAACAAGAGGAACCCGTATGCTCGAGCTGAAGCCGGAGCGTCTCGCCTTCGACGATTTCCAGGACCAGACCATCTCGATCTGCGGGAAGATGTTCCGGGCCGACATGTCGGGCGCGCTCTATTGGCCGAGCGAGGACGCGCTGATCGTCGCCGACCTGCACCTCGAAAAGGGCTCGGCCTTTGCTGCCCGCGGCCAGCTCTTGCCGCCCTACGACACGCGCGAGACGCTGCGGCGCCTCGCCGAGGTCATCGACCGCTACAAGGCCGCGACCGTGATAGCGCTCGGCGACAGCCTGCACGACGAGGAGGCCTCCCAGCGCATCGGCCTGGAGGAACTCGAGATCCTGCAGATCATGCAGGAGGACCGCGAGTGGATCTGGGTCACTGGCAACCACGACCCCAAGATCGGCGAACGGCTCGGCGGCACCGTCGTCGGCGACATCGAGGTCGAGGGCATCGTGCTCCGCCACATGCCGGCGGCGGGCGACGTAACGCACGAGATTGCGGGGCACATGCACCCCGCCGCTCGGTTGTCGCTGCACGGCTACTCGATCCGGCGGCCGTGCTTCGTCGGCAACGGACGGCGTCTGGTGTTGCCCGCGTTCGGAACCTATGCCGGCGGCCTCAACATCCTCGAGCCGGCGTTCGAGCCGCTGTTCGGCGACGACGGCCTGCGCGTGTGGATGCTGGGCCAGGAGGGACTTTACCCCGTGGCCGCGCGGCTCCTGAAGGGCGATTGAGCGGCGGCGCTCAGGCCACCTCGCGGCGGAAGAAGGCCGTGCCCAAGAGCCCGGCGAGCGCTGCGAGGATCACGGCGATCATCCCGTAAGTGAACGGATAGCGGAACGCGAAATCGTGCAGCACGCGCTCGATGCCCTTGCGCTCGAGCGTGACGCGGGCGATGTGCGCGCTCAGCACCTCGCCGTTGCGGAAGAGGTATGTGCGCGCGACCAGCGGGCCGACGGGCACGTTCGCGGGCAGCGCGATGGTAGAGCGGAAGAGGCTGCGGCCGGTGAACGTCACGCCGTCCTTGGCCTCGACAACGTAGAGGTGCTCCGCCTGTTTCAGGCGGATGACGGCGGCCCTGAACCCAGAAAGCTCATAGTCGCTGAGCTTCCACTTGATGCCGCCCCCCGGCGTCATCTTGATATGGGCAAAGCCGATGGAGTTGCGCTCCAGCACCCCAGGCCCTGCGATCTGATCGATGGGGCGCGTCGAGGCGATCGCGTAGTAGCTCGGCACCGAGGCAAACAGCACCGAGGAGGTGTTGATCCATACGCCGGCGACGTCGCTCTTGCGGCGCACGACCACCGGATAAGGTGTCCCCTCGACCACCACGACGACGTCGTAGTAGCTGCTGCCGGACTGGTCCTGGCCGCGGCTTTCGGGCTGCTGGCTGTTGTCGATGGCGCCGAACACCAGGATTTCGTGGCCGGTGAAGCCGGTCGTCACCTCGACGCTGCGGGTGGAGACGTCGGCTTCGACAGTCTCGACCGGGTCCTGAGGCGGCTGGGCGACCGGGGGCTGGCGCGGACCCATCTGCACCGGCGGCAGCGTGCGCTGAAACCCCTGCCCAAGCACTGCGTGCGGCAGCACGAGCAGGACGGCGGCGCACGCGGCGACAGTGAGGCGCCGGTCGGTCCTCCCCGCTGCAATCGGCGCCATCAGATGCCTCCGAGCAGAGGGCCGATGGAGTAAATCTCACCCGGCCGCACGATGAGCTCCCACCCGATGCGCAGGCATACGAGCAGCACCAGCGCGGCCAGCAGGAAGCGTAGCTGCTCACCCTTGAGACGGGCGCCGGCAATGACCCCGAGCTGCGCGCCGATGACGCCGCCGACGATCAGCAGGATCGCCAGCACCACGTCGACGGTTTTGTTCTGCATTGCCTGCAGCAGCGTAGTCACGCCCATCACAAACACGATCTGGAACAGCGAGGTGCCGATGACGACGCTCGTCGGCACGCGCAACAAATAGATCATGGCCGGCACCATCACGAAGCCGCCTCCCACGCCCATGACGGCTGCCAAGAAGCCGACGAAGGCGCCGATGGCGGCCGGCGGCAAGGCGCTGATGTAGAGCTTCGAGCGCTTGAAGCGCATCTTGAAGGGCAGGCCGTGCACCCAGCTATGCTGGCCGGTCTTGCGCGCCGTGACGGCCTTCCCGGAGCGGGCGCGGCGGATGGCGCCGACGCTCTCGATCATCATCAGCCCGCCGACCGCGCCGAGAAACAGGACGTAGCTCAGCGACACGAACAGATCGAACTGACCGATTTGGCGAAGGATGCGCACCAGCCCCACGCCGATGGCCGCGCCGACCACACCTCCGGCAACCAGCACCAGGCCCATCTTGATGTCGACGTTGCGGCGCCGGTATTGGGCGATGGCACCGCTGACCGAGGAGGCCAGGATCTGCATCGAGCCGGTACCGACGGAGACGGCGGTGGGCACGCCCATGAAGATCAAGAGCGGAGTGAGCAGGAAACCGCCGCCAACGCCGAACATCCCCGACAGGAAGCCTACCGCGCAGCCCATGCTCAAGAAGACCGCGACATTCACGGACATCTCGGCAATGGGCAGGTAGATGTTCATCGGTCTCGCCCGGCACCAAATCCTTGAGCGCCTTCACATCCCGAAATCGAGGCGCCGGCGCGGCGCCGCCGGTGCCGAAAGACAATGCGGCCGCCGCGTCGAACCGGCGAGCGGCTTTGAGCAGCGCTTCCGTAGGAGGTTAGGCCGTTGCACAGACGCGCAATCGGCGGCGTGGGAAGGCGCCGCCAGCAAACCCTCTACGCCGCCTTCGGGGCCACGAATGCTCCGACAGCATGCGTCGTGTCAAGGACAGAGCTTGGTAAGCGGAGCTTTGCTTCGCAGGGCGGTAAAAATGCAATTGTGCCCGACACCGCGAGGCATCGGGCGCGCTGCGTGTAAGGGAGTTGGCGGGCGTCAGCCGATGCGCGGACGCTTCCAGGCCTGTGCGGCGGCGCGCGAGTCGTTGGCCACCGGGTCGCCGCGCTTGCCACGCCAGGTCTCGATTGCAACCGTGGCAGCGGAGAGCTCGTCGGGGGTGAGCTGTGCCCTCAGGGCGTCGCGCCGGCTTTTGGCCTCGGCATCGCCGGAGTTGGCGGCAAGTACCATCCACTTGAAGGCCTCGGTGGCGTCCTTGGGCACGCCGAGGCCGTTCTCGTAAAGCATGGCCAGATTGTACTGGCTGTCGGCGAGCCCGCAGTTTGCCGCCTGCGTGAACCACTTCACCGCGGTTGCATAGTCGGGCTTCGCCCCACCGTGCCCCACGATCATCACGGCGAGATTGTGCATCGCCTTCACGTTGCCCTGCTCGGCAGCGCGGCCGTACCAGACCTTGGCGCGAGCGAGATCCTTCGGCACGCCGGTGCCGCGCTCATAGAATGTACCGAGCCGGAACTGCGACAGGGCAAAGCCGCTGGATGCGGAGCGCTGATACCACTGCGCCGCTTCCTTGAGATCCATGTCGGCGCCGCGGCCTTCGGCGATGCGCGAAGCGACCTCGAACTGGGCCGCAGCGTCGCCCTTCGCGGCGGCGAGCCGCAGCGAGTAGGGACCGACGGTCGCGGGCGGCAGGCGGGGCGCCGTCTCGGTATCCGTGGCATCTCCCGGCATGATCGCCGCGGTGGCGCCGATGACATGCTGCTCCATCAGCGCAGCCGGGGTCGCGTTGGGCGGTACCCGCGGCGCCGTTTGCACGCGGCGGCCCTGCAGATACGCCAGACGCGCTTCCTCGGGTGAGGAAGCGGCGGGCGAAAGCAAAGCCGAGTCGAGGCGGCGCATCTTGGGATCGGGGGCGGGCGCCGGGGCGTCGACGTCCTCGAAGACGCGGGCACCGGGCTGAGCGTCGGGAACGAGCCGCTGCGACTGCTTGGAGGCCGGGGGTGCAGCAGGCGCGGCGTCGGCGGGTGGCTTTGAATCCTCGCCGTCCTGCGGCGCAGCCTGCGGGATTGCGGCGGGCGCAGTCGAATCGGTGGTGCCCGGCGCAGCCATCGGCGCCGGCTCATCCATCGTGGGCATGGCGAGATCGGCGGCAGCGGGAAGCGCGCGATCGTGCGTGGGCGCGCGCGGCATGAAGAACAGCGCGGCCGGGATCATGGCGAGAATCGTGAGAACGCTCATGAGCACGCGCGGCGAGCGGAAGATGCCGCGGCGCTTGCGGGGCTTCTGCACCGTAGACCCGCGCTCCGCCGACATCTCGCCGGTGCGCCCGAGATTGGGATCGAGCCTGGTGTCGATCTTGGCTGCGGCTTTGAGCTTGGCGCGGTGCGCATCCGCGATGAAATCGTGGCGCAGGGGGTCGACCGGCTGGGTGGGAGCGTCCGGCATCGCGTAGTTCGAAGGCGCACTGTCGCGATCGGTTGCGAAGGCGGCGTCGAGATCGAACGGCGGTGATGTGAACATCCCCTGGGAAGCGGGCGCCTCCGGTGCCGGCGGAGGGGTGAACATCCCGTGCGGAGCTTCGGGAGCATAGGCGTGGGGCTTCGGAGCGCCGTAATCGGGTTCGCTGTCGTGATCCTCAGCCGGCTCGTAGGCATGCGCGGCGGGCTCGGCCTCGCCCGACTGCATCGGGACGGGGGCGTACGTCGCCTGCTGGGGCGCATTGGCCTCCTGCTGTGCGACTTCCAGCGAATCGATGCGGTCCAGCACGCGGATGATCGCCTGCTGCATCGTATCCAGCATGCTGGCGTTGTTCTCGTCGTGGTGGCGCCGCTCGTTGATGAGGCTTTCAAGCATGCCGCGGACCTCGCCGATGTCGCGCGTCTGAATCTCGCGCTCCTCGCGATCGGCGAAGCGGGCGGCGGCCTTTTGCGCGGCGACGGTCGCCATCTCCTCGAGGTCGGCCGTGCGCACGGCGTTCTGGCTGATGAGATCGGCGAGGCGCTCGTGCGAGAGCTGGCCCGCGATGGTCGCAAGCTGCGAGCTGATCTGCTCGAGCCGGGCAGTATCGCGGGTCGACCCCATGCCGTTGGTGAAGAGCCGCGTCATCCGCTCGTCCGAAAGCTGGGAGGCGAGCGTGCCCAAATGCGCGTCGATGGCGTCGAGACGGACGAACTGGCGCCGTAGCTGGTCGAGCTGGGTGCTGATCTCCTCGATCTGCGTCTCCGCGAGGCGCAGCTCTTTGAGGTCGGCGCGCGTCGCCATGCCGCCAAGAGCCGACGTCATGCGTCCCTCGAGCTGGTCGAAGCGGCGGCCGAGCGTCAGCAGCGAGTTGCCCGGGTGCATCTCAGCAAGCGACTGCTCGATGCGCATCGCGATCTCGGAGAGGCGCTGGTCGAGCCACGCGGGCTCGATGGTGGAAAGGATGGCTTGATCGTTTTGCTGCGCGGTTTGCTCTTCGGGCGACGACGGCGCGTTCGAATGCGCCGGAGTATCCTGCGCGGAGGTCTGCGGCTTTGCGGCATTGACGGCCGCGTGCGCGGCTTCCCGCGCGTAGCCGATGAAGGCCTCGCCCGACTCGTAGAAGCGGGTGAGAGCGCGGGCGCTTTCCTCGCTCCAGGGGTTGTCGGCTTTCGCAGGGCCGCCGAGCATGATCACCTCGTTGGGAGCGGCGCGGGACACGTGCGCGCCTTCGTCGCCGCCAGTGCGGGACGGCTGAGCCTGGGCGGTGGTCGTCACCTGGGGACGGCGATGAATCACGATTTCGCGAACGGCGACCTTTGCCTGCGCAGTCTGATCGACGAGGCCGCCGCTGAGCTCCGACAGGCGCTCGCCCAGGCGCTGCATCTGCTGCTGGATGCGCTCCACGTCCGGCTCGAACTCATGCGGCATCTGTTCCCGGATCGACCGGGCCTCCTCGCCCAGAGAGGCGAGGCGCTCGCGCATCTGCTCCAGACGCGTCATCTGGCTCGGCTCTTCCGGGGCGGTACCGGCTTGGCCGCCGTGCATTTCCTTCGGAGCTTGTGTCGGCATCTCGGTCCCTTGGGGCGCGCGCTGATGGGAAAAGGCGTTGCGGTCGGTGGGCTGGCGTCCGCGTGAGAAGGCAAAACCGCTCACCTTGAAGCTCAGCGAGTCTCGGTAAACGTTGAGTTAAGCGGGGCGTGAATTTCGCTCCAAAAGGGGCCAAATCGCCCCAAAAAGGAGCGAAAAGGCGCAAATTCTCCGCCGTTCAGCCCCGTCCGGGGTATGTTGACCAATCGTGAACGACGACCGGCTGGGCCGGCGTTCGAAGCGTGGAGGACGGCATGAAGAGATCGAGCTTCGTCGTTTTTTCGCTCATCGTCGTGGGCCTGGCGGGGGTGGCACTCGCCGCGACCTCGGGCCCCAAGGCCGATGAGACCGGCGGGCGCTACTCGATGACGCCGACGGCCAACGGCGTCGTGCGCCTCGACACGCAGACCGGCGCCATGTCGCTCTGCACCGGCACCGTCGGCCAGTGGTCCTGCCAGGACATGAACGACAGCCAGCGCAACCTCACCGCCGAGATCGACCGGCTGCGCGCGGAGAACAAATCGCTGCACGACCAGCTCGACCACGTCGACCAGAAACTCGGCCTCAACGACAACGGTCCTGACGTTCCGCCCAAGCCGAAGCTCGCACTGCCTTCCGAGCAAGACGTCGACCGCGCCTTCGACTACCTCGAGGCCATGGCGAAGAAGATCCACGAGCGGCTCGACAGGTTGCAGGAGCAGCAGGACCGCCCGGGCAAGGCCCTCTGACGGCGCGGCTCAGGCCAGCAGACGATGAGCGAAGCCACGCGAACCAAGGCGAAGGGCGCCCTCGATCAGGCGTTCGAGACGCTGCGCGTCGATACGCGCGGACCTGGCCTTTCGCTGCTGACGGAGGACGTCTCGGGCTGGCTCAGCGAGATCGGCGCGATCGACGGCCTGCTGACGCTGTTCATCCGCCATACCTCGGCATCCCTCCTCATCCAGGAGAACGCCGATCCTGACGTGCAGACCGACCTCGTGCATGCGCTCGACCGGCTCGCGCCCAAAGGCGCGCCCTACCTGCACGCGATCGAGGGCGACGACGATATGCCGGCGCACATCAAGGCGGCGCTGACCGCAACCTCGTTGTCGATCCCGGTGCGCGCAGGGTCCATGGTGCTTGGCACCTGGCAGGGCATCTATGTCGCCGAGCACCGCGACCGCCCACACACCCGCGAGGTGGTGCTGCACTATCTCGGGACGCGCTTGGCCGGCTAGGGCTAGGCGCCCGCCCGCCCGAATTTCCGCGTTGCCGAGATCAGCTCATGTACGATGCCGGGCTCGCTCATGGCGTGGCCGGCGTCGGCCACGATGTGCAGCTCTGCTCCGGGCCAGGCGGCTTTCAGGTCGAACGCGTTCTTGATCGGCGTTACCACATCGTAGCGGCCGTGCACGATCACACCCGGGATGTCGCGGATGCGCGGCGCGTCGCGCAGGAGCTGGCCGTCGGCTTCGAAGAAGCCGTTGTTGACGAAGTAGTGGCACTCGATGCGGGCGAACGCGAGCGCGTAGGCGTCGGCGCCGAACTGCTTGATGCGCTCGGGGTCCTGGATGAGCGCCAACGTCGAGCCCTCCCAGATGCTCCAGGCCTTGGCCGCCGCGAGCTGCAAGGCCGGGTCGGAATGCGTGAGCCGCCTGTGGTAGGCGGCGATCATGTCGTCGCGCTCGTCAGCGGGGATCTGCTCTTGATAGACCGCGAACGCCTCGGGGAAGATCCAGCCGCAGCCGGCCTGGTAGAACCAATCGAGCTCGCTGCGGCGCAGGAGGAAGACGCCGCGCAGGATCATGTCGGCGACGCGCTCGGGATGCTTCTCGGCATAGGCAAGCGCGAGCGTCGAGCCCCATGAGCCGCCGAGAAACTGCCAGCGCTCGATACCGAGATGCGCGCGCAGCCGCTCCATGTCGGCGACGAGATCCCACGTCGTGTTGGCCTCGATCGAGGCGTGCGGGGTCGACCGTCCGCAGCCGCGCTGATCGAACAGGATGATGCGGTACTCGGCCGGATCGTGATAGCGGCGCATGTTGGCGTTGGAGCCGCCGCCGGGGCCGCCGTGCACCATCAGCGCCGGCTTACCGTCGGGATTGCCGCATTCCTCGAAGTAGAGCTCGTGCCCGTCGGTGACGGCGAGACGCCCGCTGCGATAGGGCTCGATCGCGGGATAGAGGCTCAAACGTTGCGGCGCGGACATCGGCAGGAGGTCCTCAGGGGCGGTGAAGATCTAAGCCAGGGCTTTACGTGCGCAGCACGACCGGAGCAAGTCGGTGGGGCGGGGCAGTTAGACGCGCTCGCGGTTCTTGAGGCGCATCAGCCGCATCTCGCGGTCATACACCACCTCACCACCGGGAATGCGGATCTCGCGCACGAGTTCCAGCATGCTCCGCGTCGGGCCCGGCGTGGCAAGGCTTGCTAGCAGCGCGCCGAGCGCGCCGGCAGGCAGCCCGACAATGCCCGCGAGCGCGCCGTCGAGGCCGATGATGTGGGATTCGCCGGCAAGGATCGTCAGCACCGCGACGGCAAATCCGCACCCCATTCCGGCGAGCGCGCCGAACGCATTCATGCGTTTCCACCAGATCGACAGCACCAGCACCGGAAACAGCGTCGAGCCGGTGATCGCAAAGCACCAGAGCAGCAGGCGCAGGGGGTCGGTCGGCGACAGCAGCGTGAAGATGCCGCCGAGCGCGGCGACGCCGGCAATGGCGATGCGCCCGATCCATATGCGGGCGTCTTTCGGCATCGGCTCCCACGAGAAGCCGTTGACGACATCCTCGGTCAGCACGTTGCCGAGGGCAACGGTCGCCGCGGCCGCCGCGACGAGCGCCGCGGCGACGATGCCGGCGGCGGCGAAGTAGGCAAACACATTCGGCAGGCCGGCTGCCACGGGAAGGCTCAGCAGCACGGTGTCGCGCGCGAGCTTGAAGCTCGTGAACGTGAGCGGGCTCGCGGTCGCGTCAAACTGCATGAAGCCGAGCCGAACGAGATCCTGCATCCAATCGGGGAGCCGCGCGGGCGAGCCATCCTTCACCACGTCCATGGTGAAGTCGCGCATGTAGACCGACACCGAGGCCGCCGTCAGCATGGTGAGCCCGAAGAACACCGTAGCCCAGCCGAGCGACTTTCTCGTCTCATAGACGCCGGGCGTCATGGTCAGGCGCGGCAACAGCCACGGCGAGGCGGCGACGCCGGTCATCACGGTCAGCATGGCGATGACGAACGCCAGCGGGCCGACGCTGCCGAAGGGCGCCGTGAAACGCTTGGCGACCGAGGCGAAGCCCTCAGGCGGCAGCATGAACGCGAGCTGGGACGCCGGGACCACGGGCACGCCCTGCGAGGCCTCATTGTAGACGAGCTGGCGCAGCACCGGGCCGTGCGTGAGCTGCGGCAGGGGGAAGTTGCTCACCATCACGGCGACGATGGCGACGGGCACGATGAGGGCGAGAAGCGCGGCGATCGCCTGCGCGCTGCTCGACCAATTGAAGGAGCGCATGCCGCCCAGCACCACCGTCACGATCATGGCGACGACCAGCAGCAGGATCATCAGGCCGCGCGGCTGGCCCGTGAGCCACGAGGCCGCGCCCGCGCCCATGCTGAGCTCTGCCGCCAGCAGTAACAGCAGCGGCACGGCGATGAGCGCCGCGGCGGCAATGCGCACGGGCTTGCTCTCGAAACGGCGCCCGAGATAGCTCGGCACCGTGAAGGCACCGAACTTGCGCAGGAACGGCGCGAGCATCACCGCCATGATGACGAAGCCCGCCAGCCCGCCGATGACGAGGCACAGCGCGTCGAAGCCGATGAGGAAGAAGGTGCCGGTCATGGCGACGATGCCGGTCGCACCCATCGCCGCGCTCGCGAGCCCGAGGCCCGTGTAGCCGGCCGGCACGCGGCGGCCCGAGGCGAAGAACTCGATTGCCTCGTGGCTCGGAACGCTGAGCCCGATCGCGCAATAGAGCAGGAGCGGGCCGACTAACATTATCCACCGAAGCACCAGCTCGGAGGTGCCGAGCTGCTCGAAGATCATGAGCAGCAGCACGAGCCCGGTGAGCAGGCTGACGAAGATGCCGAAATAGGCCCCGAGCCGCGGGTTGACGAAGCGGGTGCGCGAGGTGGTGATCATCGGCGGTGGTCCGAGAGCGCGGCTCAATTGTCCTCGTGCGCCCCGTGCCAGTGGTCGATCGCATCCTGGCGGTTGACGAAGCTCGCCACCGTGAAGATCGCGATGATCGCGATGCCGTGGGCGCTGAGGAAGTAGCCGAGCGGGAAGCCCAGGAACTTCGCCCCGTTGAGGCTCGAGGCGTAGAGCGGGAGCACGATGATCAGAACCAGGAACGGCACGACGCTCGCCAGCATTTGCCACTTGGTGTGCCGCCAGTAGGGCTTGCGTTCCTTGCGCTCCATCATGGCCGAAGATCCCCGAGGTTCCCGAATCTGACGCTGAAAGAGGCGCCAGAGTTGCGACCCTGTTATGGCGCAAAGCGGGGGATTGGCCAAAGTGCCAACTTAACGGGGCGCTCCGATTGCTTAAGAACGTTCCAGGAGGGGCCGATAGCCGGGCCCCGGGGCAAGGAGGACGGTTCGATGCGACACATGTGGGACGAATTCAAGGACTTCGCGATGAAGGGCAACGCGCTCGATCTCGCCATCGGCGTGATCATCGGCGCGGCCTTTTCGCCCATCGTCTCGACCCTCGTCGCCAACGTCCTGATGCCGATCATCGGCTACATCACGGCGGGGGTAAATTTCTCCAACCTGGAGCTCGTGCCGGTCGAGGGCGTCGACATCAAGTACGGGCTCTTCCTCAATGCGATCATCCAGTTCCTGATTACGGCGATCGCGCTGTTCTTCCTCATCAAGGGCATCAACATGGTGCGCAAGCCCAAGCCCGCGGCGCCCGCGCCGACGCCGTCGGAGATCTACCTGAAAGAGATCCGCGACGCGCTCGTGAAGGGGAAGTAGGCGAGCGCATGCGCAAGCGGCGGGGCTGACAACGAAACGGCCCCGTCAGGGGCCGTTAAGCTACGCGAATGAGATTAGCAGGAAGCGCTGGCTCAGCGCTTGCCCCGCGCCTTCGCGGCCGGCTTCTTTGCGGCGGCCATGGGCTTGCGGGCGGCTGCCTTGGGGGCGGCCTTTTTCGCGGTAGCTTTTTTCATCGGATCTTCCTTGGTTGAAGACGCTGCACGTCGCGGCGCTCGAATCAGTTTAGCGCGCGCGTACCATGTAGCAGCTCGCGCGGCCCGCGTATGCCCGATCTATCGAGAGCGGCAATAGCGCCTACCAGTGGCGCGGGCGCCCGTGTGTTACGCGCCAGTAGTCCCAGTGCGCATAGGGGTCATACCAGTGGCCCCAACGGTGCGTGGTGTAGGGGTAGGGATAGGACACGTAGTAGGGTCCCGCGATGCGCCGGCCGGCGGCGGCTTCGGTCGAGGCGGCGGCGACCAGGCCGGCCGCGATCAGCGCAAATCCGAGCAGCTTCATGTGTTGCTCCATGCAAACGATGTCGGCGAGAATCGCCTATCCGAGTGAAGCATCGGTGAATGCGCGTCGCAAAAAAGCCGCCCCCGAGGGAGCGGCTTTCTTTCCGGCGTCGAGCTTAGAGGCCGATCCAAGCACCGCCACGCCAATAGCCGTGGCCTTCGTGCTCACGCCACTTGTAATGCTCTTTCTCACCCCACTTCCAGCTGTCGGGGTGAACGTGCAGCCTGAACTCGGGCTTGTAATCCATCTTCCCTTTGACGTGCCAGCAGTCGCCCTCGTCATTGCAGACGACCTCGGCTGAAGCGCTCGTGGCGGCAAGCGCCAGCGCGCCGGCAGCGATGAGGACAGTCTTGGTTAGATACGTCATGGCGTTCTCCTCTTTTCTTGGAGGTGGGCAAACGCCACTGCGGCAGGATGGTTTCACCCTCGAGGGGGGCGCCGACGGAGACATTGCGCCGCGGCTTCTCGGACCGCCTGCGGATGTGGTAAAGCGCTGAGGAGCGCGGGCGTAGTTCAGTGGTAGAACGTCAGCTTCCCAAGCTGAATGTCGTCGGTTCGATCCCGATCGCCCGCTCCATAGCCTCCATGACCTAGAAGCCGCGGCCGCCGCCGTCCGCTCCCCGTCGGTCTTCGCCGCGCACCGAAGAAGTGGAAGAGGTCGGATAGCGCTGGCGAGGTGCGGCACTCCAGTCACGACGGAAATGGCTGAATGCGCTCGTTGAGTTGTATCAATGCGCGGCCTGCCTAAGTAGTTAGCTTGGCGCCAGCGCAGGAGTAGATAAGCCCATGAACAAGATAAGCGTCGCGCTCATTCTCGCTGCCGCCGCCGTGCTTCTCGGTCCCGCAGCCGGAGTGTCCGTAGCGAAACCTGGCCACGGTGGCCCGCACGGTGGTGGCCCGCACATGGGTCATCCCGGATACGGCGGCGGAGCCTTCCGGATGAATCGCGGCGGAGGTGTTCCAGGCTATCGCGGGCCCGGCAGGAATTGGGCCTACGGGTCCGGCAACTTCCGACGTCACCGTGGCTATGGCTACGCCGGCTTCTACCCGTACTACTACGGGGGTTACGGCTACTACGGAGGTTATGGGTACGGCGGTTGCGCATGGCTCTACGCGCAAGCCGCGGCGAACGGAGGCGGCTATTGGTGGCAGCGCTATTACGAATGCGTTGGCTACTGAGCTCCGACGGAGCGAAGGCTAAAAGGTCGTGTGGGGGCTGCGCGCGGTGACGCCGCCGTGTGCTTGAGGAAGGCGTCACTCTCGAAAGGAGGCTGCATGCCGAGCCACTACCATGCCATCGTCTGGATCGACCACCGCGAAGCCCGCGTCTTTCATTTCAACGTTGCGGACGTCGATCGCCTCGTCCTGCACCCCCACAACCCGACGCGCCACATTCACCACAAGGCCAACAGCATCGGCAGCGGCCACGCGGCGGAAGACCAGGATTTCCTTCAACGCGTAGCCGACGCCATCGCGGATGCGGGAGCCGTGCTCGTCACCGGACCTGCAAACGCAAAGATGGAGCTCGTCAAGCACATTGAACGTCACGCGCCGGCGCTCGGCGCGAAGATTGTCGGCGTGGAGACCATCGACCATCCGACCGACGGCGAGCTCGTGGCGCACGCACGCAGGTACTTCAAGGACGATCATCAGATGGAGCCGCGCCTTCAATAACCTTGCCGGCCTATCTCTGCGAAGCGACCCCGGGCCACGGTCCCGGGCGGCAAAATGCCCGGCGGCCCTGCGTTTTTCGCACCCCTTCCCCGGAACGGACCGGGCTGGGCCCCGTTGTCCCACCCATGAACAGCGTTAACGCGGAAAGTGTGGCCTCCGTCCTCGTCGTCGAGGATGAGGCGCTCGTGCGCATCTACCTATCGGACGTGCTCGGCCAATCGGGTTTCGACGTGATCACCGCCACGAATGGCGAGGATGCGCTCGCGGTGGCCAAGCGCGGAGAGGTTTGCGCGGTCGTCAGCGATGTCGCAATGCCCGGTGCCTTCAACGGCTTCGAACTCGCGCGCCGCGTGCAAAGCAACTGCCCGCATATGGGCGTGATCCTCGTGTCAGGCGTAATGGAGCCGGCAGGCTACCACCTCCCGCGCGGCGTGCGTTTCGTAACGAAACCCGTAAAGGCCTCGACGCTGCTGCGCCTCGTGCGCGAAGTGGCCGATCCGCGCGCGAAGCTGCCTGTTATCTGAGCAGCGCACGCCCCCAAGTAGCAGGGAACCGCCTCGCCGCGACGGGCGTTACCTCGTCAGATCGCACGCGTCTCCGCGCCCGGCTGGCACATGCGACCGGGGGAGCAAAAAGGCGCCCTTCGCATGCAACGAGCCCTCAAGCCCTACTCCGACAAGGGCGAGCTTCGCCGCGAACCTGCGCCACGCCACACGGCTGAACGTGGGCTCGGCTTTGTCGTGCAGAAGCCCGACGATCGGCTGCTGCACTACGATTTCCGCCTCGAGCTCGACGGCGTGCTGAAGAGCTGGGCCGTGTCGAACGGCCCGAGCCTCGACCCCGCGCAGAAACGCCTTGCGGTGCGGACCGCCGATTGCCCCGTCAAAACGGACTTCCTACGCGGCTCGATCCCAGAGGCACACACGGGCCCCCCGGCCGAAACCTTATGGGATATCGGCCACTGGAGCCCGCGCGGCGACCCACGCGAGGGCCTGCGTACCGGCCTCCTGAAGTTCGATCTCCAAGGCGAACGGCTGAAAGGCGGCTTCGCGTTGCTGAGACTTGCCAAAGCCGCGCGCGAAAAACGCGAGAATTGGCTGCTCGTTAAGGAGGGCGATGCATATGCTGAGCCCCTGAAGGACGGCGCCCAGCAACCGCAGTCGAGCCTTTCCATGGCGCGCAACAGCGCTTCCCACGTCGACAAGGCGATCGGCTCGCGCGGCGAACCCGAAGCGCGGCTGCCCCGCTTCGTGCCCCCGCAGCTCGCGACCCTCGTCGCCGCGCCGCCCGAGGGCGACGACTGGCTTCACGAGATCAAGTACGACGGTTATCGCTCGATCGCCGCGATCGCTGGCGGACGCGTTCGCATCTACACGCGCTCGGGCCAGGACTGGACCGACAAGTTCGCCGGCGTCGCGCGCGCGCTCGAGAAGCTGCGCGTGAAAAACGCATTGCTCGACGGCGAGATCGTTGCGCTCGACAAGCAGGGCCGCTCGAGCTTCGGCCTGCTGCAGCATGGCCTCAAGGCCGGCAACGAGCCGCTCACCTACTATGTGTTCGACTTGCTCGAACTCGATGGCCGCAATCTGCGCAAGGAGCCGCTGATCCGGCGCAAGGAGCTCCTACACACGCTGTTGCGGTCGCCACCCGACGGGATCGCCTACAGCGAGCACGTCGTCGGCCACGGCGACAAGATGTTCGCCAAATCCTGCCACATGGGCCTTGAAGGCATCGTCTCGAAGCGCGCCGACGTGCCGTATCTCTCTCAGCGCACCAAGAGCTGGCTCAAGAGCAAATGCACGGGCAACGACGAGTTCGTCATCGGCGGCTACCGGCGATCCAGCAAGAAGGGGCGCGCGTTCGCCTCGCTGCTGCTCGGCGAGTACGTCGGCGACGTGCTGCACTATCGTGGCCGCGTCGGGACGGGCTTCGATGCCGAGCTGCTGCACGATCTCGGCGAGCGCCTGTCGCGGCTGCAGCGGCCAACGAGCCCGTTCGTCGACGCTCCCCGCGACATCGAGCGTGACGCCAGCTGGGTCGAGCCGCGTCTCGTAGCGCAGATCGCCTATACGGAGAAGACGACGGACGGACGGCTGCGCCACCCGGCCTACCTGGGGCTGCGCAGCGACAAGTCGGCCAAGGACGTGCAATCGCAACCGGTCATAGCCATGCCGAAACGTGCCGCGCAGGACGACGATATAGAGGGCGTGCGCTTGACGCATCCCGACAAGATGCTGTTCGCGGAAGCCGGCATCACCAAGGAGGGCCTCGCCGAGTACCTCGTCGCGGTGAGCGGGCGCATGCTGCCGCACGTCAGCGGCCGGCCCTTGAGCCTCGTTCGCTGCCCCGATGGCGTCAGCAAGGAGTGCTTCTTCCAGAAGCACACGATGAAGGGCATGCCGTCCGCGTTGAAGTCGGTGCCGGTCGAGGAAGGAGACGGCGAGACCGCCGAATACCTGATGATCGACAGTGCGGCCGGGCTCGTCGGCGCGGCACAGATCGGCGGGCTCGAAATCCACCTGTGGGGCTCGCGCTGGAAGACGCTCGAGCAGCCCGACCGGATGGTGTTCGATCTCGACCCCGACCCGGAGGTGAAGTTCGCGGACGTGCGCGAGGCGGCGCGCGATGTGCGCAAGCTGCTCGAAGCCGCAAATCTCGAAAGCTTCGCCATGGTGACCGGCGGCAAAGGAATTCACGTGGTGGTGCCGCTCAACGCCTCGCAGAGCTGGGACGAGATCAAGTCGTTCGCCAAAGGTGTCGCAACGAAGCTTGCCGCGAACGAGCCCGACCGCTTCGTCGCCACCATGTCGAAGGCGAAGCGCAAGGGCCGGATCTTCATCGACTGGCTGCGCAACGAGCGCGGCTCAACCGCCATCGCGCCCTATTCGCCGCGGGCAAAGCCGATCGCGAGCGTCGCCACGCCCGTGTCATGGACGGAGCTGTCCCGCATCGAGGCGGCCAACGCGTTCACGATTCCGTCGGTCCTGCGCCGGCTGAAGCTGGCAAAGAGCGACCCGTGGAAGGGCTACTTCTCGGTGCGCCAGAGCATCGGCCGCAAAGCGGCGCAGTTCTTCGCTTGAAGCTCGCTCAGAGCTTCGTGCCCGCGGTGTGCTCCGTCTTCTCCCAGTAGTAGGGCGCGGTCACGAGTTGCAGAAGCGCCAGGTAGGCCGCATACGAGATCGCAAGCCAGTAGACCGGCATCAGCGCGGCGTGCAGCGCGAGTCCGACGCGGCCGCGTCGTGCCGCCGCGACGCTCCCCAGCGCGATGGCGCTCACGTAGCCTGCGACGAGATTGAAAGCGCCGAGCCACAGCAGCGTCTCACCAGCAACCGAGTGCGACACGCCGAGCAGCCGCCCCTCCCAAAGGTCGAAGGCGAGTAGCGCGTAGAACCACGGGTGCACGAGCGACGAGAGGATCAGGCCGCCCATCAGCACCTGCAGACCGAGGAAACGCTTGGCGCCCAGCTCGCGCCACAGGCGGCGTGGCTCGCGCATGTGCACAAGATAGGTCTGCATCCAGCCCTTGAGCCAGCGCTTACGCTGGCCGAGCCAGATGCGGAACGTCGGCGGCGCCTCCTCCCACGTCGTCGACCCGAGTATGCCGACGTGCCAGCCGGCTCGCGCGAGCCTTATGCCGAGATCGGCGTCCTCGGTGACGTTGTACGGGTCCCAACCGCCAGCGGCGTCGAGGACATCGCGGCGGAAGTGGTTGGATGTTCCACCCAGCGGGACGGGGAGCTCGAAGCGCTCGAGCGTCGGCAAGATGCAATCGAACAGCGCGGTATATTCGATGGCGAACTGCCGCGTGAGCGGTATTAGGGCGCAAAAGGCGTTTGCGCCCTAATACCGCGCGTGAGCCAGCTTGCGCGCGAGTTGTAGATGTTGAGGCGCGCCTGCAGGCAGCCGAGCCTGCCGGGCTCCGCCATCAGCGCGGCAAGCGCGCGGCGAAGCTGATCCGGCTCCGGCATGTCCTCGGCGTCGTAGACGACGACGTAGTCGCCGTGCGCGAACTGCAGCGCGTACTGGATGGCGCGGGGCTTAGTGCGTGGGTCTCCGTCCGGCACCACGAGGACGCGCATGTGCCGGGGAAGCGCAGCGGCACGCAAGGCGGCCTGCGTCTTGGTGTCGATGCTCTCAACGACAAGGATGATCTCGAGCCGCGCAGCCGGATAGTCAATCGCCATCAGGGCGGCGGCGAGATGCGGGACGACGGAAGCCTCGCGGTAGAGCGGCACCAGCACGGAGTAGAGAGGCAACAGCTCCGCATCGATGCGGATGGGCGGCGGCTTGACGGCAGGTGCTGGTGGCGCAAAGAGGTTCCACAAAGCGGCTGACCGCAGCACGACAACGCACAGGAACGGGACCGCCATCACGGCGAAGAGCACGGCGAGCGTCGTCTCCGGTGCGAGCAACGCGCCGCCACCGACGCCGAGAGCGAGGCCGGCAAGCGCGGCCTTTTGCCAGCCCCACAACCTGGTTGCGGCGGAAAGCTCTGGGTGTCGGGTGGCAAGGCCATGCACCGCCTCGTCGAGCTCGACGGAGCCCGTCGCGCCGGACGCGGGAAGCGAATCAACCCGTGCGCCGCTAAGATGGCGGCGAACCCCTACCGCGGAGCCCGGACGCAACACAACAAACCCCTCCCCCAGAGGGTTAAGGTGGTGATCTTGCCACAGTGTTCGGTGTATCCATAGCCGGATCGAATCTGGGCCTCTCAGCACGCTCGGCAATCCATGCATTTTCCGACGACAGCCGCATCCGCGCTCACCCACCGCCCTCCTTCGCGGCGCCAGAGCGCGTGGCGCAGCTTTCCCCTCGCAGTGATGACGCTTCTCGCGGCGTTGGCCTGGGCTCCGTGCGCCGTCTTTGCGCAGGATACCGACCCCGATGCAGCCCCCGCACCGGCCGACACGAGCGACCCGACGCGCCGCGTCGTCGTCCGCTTCCTCACCGAGAGCGATTTCCCGCCCTTCAACTTCTACGACGAGGACGGCGTGCTGGTCGGCCTCAACGTCGACGTCGCGCGCGCCGTCTGCCTCGAGCTCAACACCGCCTGCGACATCAAGGTGCGGCCGTGGGGCGAGCTGCTGCTGGCCTTAAAGCGCGGCGAAGCCGACGCCGTTATCGCCTCGCACGCCGTGACTCCGCAGAACCTGGCTGACGTCGACTTCACCGACCGCTACTTCCACATGCCCGGGCGGTTTGCCGGCAAGACCGGGGGCGAGGCGGTCGAGATGACGCCGGAAGGCCTCGAAGGCAAGCGCATCGGCGTCGCCAAGAACACCGCGCACGAAGCCTTCCTCAAGTCCTTCTTTCGCTCGAGCGTCATCCGTTCCTACGAGAGCACCGAGCTTGCGCGCGATGGGTTACTGCAGGGCGAGGTCGATTTCGTGTTCGACGACGGCGTGAGCCTCGTGTTCTGGCTGCACGGCACGGCGTCAAAGCGCTGCTGCGAGCTGAAGGGGGGCCCGTATCTCGAGCCCAAGTTCTTCGGCGACGGCATCGCCATCGCGGTTCCAAAGAACGACCAGCAGATCAAGACGCTGATCAACGGAGCGCTCGCGCGATTGCGCGCCAACGGGCGGCTCGACGAGATCGTCGAGCGCTATTTCCCCATCAAGGTTTACTGAGACGTCCTGCCCGTCGTCTACCGTCGCGAGGCCCGGGTTTGGGCCTTGCGCAGGTGTCCTGCGTCACCTTGCATCCACCCATTAACCAATAATGCAACACTCGGCTAAACCATTGTCACAATACTGCAATTTGAATCCGGTCATGGTCCTCACGACGCGCGTCGCAGGAGAAACTTGCTCGAGAGGGCGCTGCATGGCCGACTACCGCACGCTGTTTATATCCGACGTCCACTTGGGCACGCGCGCGGCTCAGGCCGACCTTCTGCTCGACTTCCTCAAGGAGGCCGAGGCCGACACCATCTACCTCGTCGGCGACATCGTCGATTTCTGGCGCATCCGCCGCGGCGCGATCTGGCCGCAGTCCCACAACGACGTGCTGCAGAAGCTCCTGCGCAAAGTGCGCAAAGGCACGCGCGTCGTGTTCATCCCCGGCAATCACGACGAGGGCATGCGCCAATACTGCGGCCAGCACTTCGGCGGCATCGAGATCGAGCACCAGATCGTCCACACGACCGCGGACGGGCGCCGCTATCTCGTGATCCACGGCGATGAGTTCGACGTGGTCGTACGCTACGCCAAATGGCTCGCCTTCCTCGGCGACCGCGGCTATGAGCTGGCGCTGTGGATGAACAATCCCTTGAACTTCATCCGCCGCCGCTTCGGGCTCGGCTACTGGTCGCTGTCGGCGCACTTGAAACAGCGCGTCAAGACCGCCGTAAACTTCATCGGCGAGTTCGAGAGATCCTTGTCCGATGAGGCGCGCCGGCGCGGCGTCGATGGCGTCATCTGCGGCCACATCCACCACGCCGCCTCCCGCCGTATCGGCGATATCCACTACCTCAACACCGGCGACTGGGTTGAGAGCTGCACGGCAATCGGCGAGAAAGAGGACGGGAGCTTTGAGCTCATCCGCTGGCTCGACGTGATCGAGGCGCGGAGGCGTAAGAGCGAAGTCCGGCTTACGGAAGCCCTGCAGGTCGCCTGATGCGCATTCTCATCGCGACCGACGCGTGGCACCCCCAGGTGAACGGGGTGGTGCGGACGTACGAGCGGCTGATCGAGCAGCTTGGCCCGCTCGGCGTGGAGCTGTCGGTGCTGGCGCCGCACGAGTTCCGCACCCTGCCGTGCCCGACCTATCCCGAGATTCGCCTCGCGGTCCCCCGTTTTCGCCGTGTCGCGCAGCGCTTCGAGGCCTTCAAGCCAGAAGCGGTGCACATCGCGACCGAAGGCCCAATCGGCTGGATGGCGCGCCGCTATTGCCGCGCCCGGCGTCTGCCGTTCACTACGAGCTTCCACACGCGCTTTCCCGAGTACCTCGCCCAGCGCTTCGCGGTTCCCACGACGTGGACGACTGCGGTCCTGCGCCATTTCCACAACGCCGGCAGCGGCTTGATGGTCGCGACGCCCTCGCTCTCGCGCGAGCTGGAATCCCAAGGCTTCGAGCGCGTGCTGCCGTGGACGCGCGGCGTCGACACCCTGCTGTTCCGGCCACGACCGGTGCGTCTGTTCGGCGCCGGCCCGGTCTTCCTCTACGTCGGACGCATCGCGGCCGAGAAGAACATCGCGGCTTTTCTCGATCTCGACCTGCCCGGGCGCAAGGTCGTGATCGGCGGCGGCCCTCTGCTCGATGAGCTGCGCGCCCGCTACCCGGATGTCCACTTCACCGGCAAGAAGACGGGCGAGGAACTCGCCCAGTGCTACGCCTCCGCCGATGCGCTCGTGTTCCCGAGCCGCACCGACACCTTCGGCATAGTGCTGCTCGAGGCCATGGCTTCGGGTCTCCCCGTCGCCGCCTACCCCGTCACCGGCCCGATCGACGTGGTGAAGCCGGGCGAGACGGGCGCCCTATCGGAGGACCTGCGGCAGGCGGCGCTCGCCGCTCTGACGCTCGACCGTGCGCGCGTGCGGGCGCGGGCAATGGAATTTTCCTGGGAGAACGCGGCGCGGCTGTTCCTCGCCAACATCACGTCCGCGTGCCTGAAAGAGCCGGCGCGTGCGAAAGCGGTGCGCCGCTTCAACCTCGCCAAGGTGTTGTCGGGAACGCCGCGCCGTTCCTGACCTCGCTACTCCTTCGGCAGCTCGGCGGTGAACTCGGCTTCGAGCGCCTTCTCCAGCGCGACGAGGTCCGCTGGCAGCGGCATCCCGAACGCCTTCAGCTCGTTCAGCTTCTCCATGAGCTGCAGGTAGAGCTCGTGGCGGTCCTCGGGCTCGTTCTGCATCTGCGTCAGCAGGATGCCGAGCTCTGATTTCACGTCTTCGAAGGCCATCTGCGCTCCTTTCGGGATATCTCTTGGCGGTCGGCCATCAGTCTATATGGGAATGGGTTAGCGCACAGTCTCCGGCCTGGCGTTGCCGGCCTGCGGCCTACTCGACCGGGAAATCGAAATACGTGCCGGGGTAAGGCTCGTCGGCGAGCGTATAGTGCCACCATTCGTGCGCATTGTTGATGAAGCCCTGCTTCGTCATCAGCGATTTGAGCAGCTTGCGGTTCGCCGCCTGCTGGGCGCCGATCGCCCCGTTGCCGGTGTGCGACAGGGCTCCGAAGCAGTCAAAGCCCGTGCCCATGTCAATGCTCGCGTCGGGAAGCCGGGCGGACCAGACCGGCGCGCAGGCCCGAATGGGGGCGGAAGCTGGGATCTCGGGCTCCGGCGCGGCGAGCGGCACGATGGTCAAGTCCACGGTGCTGCCGCGGCTATGCCCCGAGCGGGAAGCGATGTAGCCGTTGCCAAACAGATTGCGCTTATCGACGCCCGGATAGAACTCCGGCTTCATCTTCTGGTCGCGCAGGTCGGCGCCCCAAGCGACGAACTCATCGACCGCGCTCTGCGGACGGTAGCAGTCGTAGACCTTGAGCCCGAGCCCTTTCGGCTTCAACTCGTCCTCCACGCGCGCCAGCGCCTGCGCCGCGCGCTTCGTCAGCAGGCACACGGGCGCGCGGTACCCTGCGATGGGGCGGCCGACAAAGTTGCGCGCTGTCAGGTAGCGCATGTCGACCACGAGATCGGGGATCACGGTGCGCGCATCCACGATGTCGGCCGGCCGCCGCTCGCCCGCGATTGCCGGGACGGCGGCGGCAAGGGCTAGAGCCGCCGCCGCGAGCGTTCGGCTGATGCGGCTTCCCTGCGCGAGCGCCGAGGCGTCGACCGAATAACCGTAAAGCAGCATTGCACACCTGGAAGCGAGAGACCTGCCCTTATAGGCTAGCGCAAAGCGATGACGCGGAGGCTTTCCATGGTCCATGACCTCGTAGACAGTGCGTCCTACATGGCGCACGGCTACTGCCTCCTGTGGAAGCCGTGGCTCGTGGTGCTGCACGCCGGCTCCGACCTGCTGACTTTCCTCGCCTATTTTGCCATCCCCGCCGCCATCTGGATCTTCCTGCGGCAGCGCCAGGACCTCGAGCTGAAGCGGCTCGCGATCCTGTTTGCGACCTTCATCTTCCTCTGCGGCCTCACCCACCTCGTGCAGATGGTGACGCTGTGGTGGCCGATCTACGAGACGCAAGGGGTGCTCAAGCTGGCGACCGCCATCGTGTCGGTCGCAACCGCCGTCATGATCTTCCCGCTCATCCCGAAGGCGATCGCCATCCCGAGCCCGCGCGCCTTGCAGGCCGCCAACGACGGGCTGCGACGCGAGATCGAGGCACACGAGGATACGCTCCACCGGCTGCGCGAGGCTCGCGCCGAGCTCGAGCAGCACGTAGCTGAGCGCACGCGCGAGCTTGAGCATTCGAAGGCCCGGCTCGAGGCCCTCATCACGGCGTCCGCGCAGATCGTGTGGACGACGGCGGAGGACGGCTCGGTGGTGCAGGATTCGCCGAGCTGGCGCGCCTACACCGGCCAGACGTACGACCAGTGGAAGGGCACCGGCTGGCTCAATGCCATCCATCCGGACGATCGCGCCAAGTCGCTCGCAGCCTGGCGCGGGGCGGTCGAGAGCCGCGGCACCTATGACGTCGAATACCGCCTGCAGCGTGTCGGCGGCGGCTACCGGTGGACGAGCGCACGCGGCGTACCGCTGCTCGACGCCGACGGCAACGTCGCCGAGTGGGTTGGCATGAACGTCGACATCACCGAGCGCAAGATGAGCGAGGAACACGCCCAGCTCATCATGCGCGAGCTGTCGCACCGGACAAAGAACCTGCTCGCAGTCATCGCCTCGCTCGCCCGGCGCACGCTCGACGGCAGCCGCGATCCGAGATCGCAGGCGGAAGATTTCGTCGAGCGCATCCACGGGCTCGCGCGCTCTCACGACCTCCTCATACGAGGCGAGTGGCGCGGCGTTTCCCTGGGCGACCTCGTGCAGTCGCATCTGGAGCCGTTCGGGTTCGACGTGGAGCGCATCGCCGTCGCCGGTCCCGCGATCGAGATAAGACCGGAAGCGGCGCAGAGCATCGGGCTCGCGCTGCACGAGCTCGCAACCAACGCCACGAAGCATGGCGCACTCAAGACGGGAAAGGGCAAGCTCTCCGTCGGCTGGAGGATAGAGCCGGAGGACGGCAAGCCGACGCTTACGCTCGAGTGGCTAGAGGACAGCGTCGTTGCCGGCGACAAGCCGTCGGTGTCTGGCTTCGGGCGGCTGATGCTCGAGAAGCTGGTCGGCGCAGCGGTCAGCGGCCGCACCGAGTACGAGGTGGCGAGCCGCCGTGTCACCTGGAGGCTTGTTGCCCCGCTCGACGCCATGGTGCGGCACGCGACCGGTCCCGATGCGGCGGCCGACGCGCCCAGCGCCTGAGTAAAATGAAATCCCCTCCTCCCGATCGCGGCTGCGAAAGGGAGAAGGGGTGGCCGTGCGGAAATGATTGCGCCGAGGGGCGCTACTTCGACGTTTGCGCCGTTTCCTTCATGGGCGGCTTGCAGGGGCGCGCCAGGATCTCGCAGCGATAGGTGACCTGGCCGACCACCTCGCCGATGGAGACTCGCCCGCAGCGGCTCTCGAAGTCCTTGGCGTTGGTCATGTCGATGAAGCTCTCGCCGTGGTCGTAGCGCACGCGCTCCATCCAATCCTTCTTGGCAGCTTCCAGCGCGCCTTCGGTGCCGATCCACTGTGTGCCAAGTCCGCGCACCTTGTCGAGGCAGGCCCAGCCGCGCTCATCACGCTCGGCTCTGCGGTCGCGGTCACGATCGCGGTCATGGTCTTTGTCCGCCTCGATGTTCACGTGCCGGTAGTAGTGGCGCACGTGGCGCGCGCGCGGTTTCGAGGGGTTGGAGCCCATGTCCCAGTCCCAGTCGGTTGCAAACGCGGGAACGGCGAGCAGCAGTGTGAACGCCAGTGCCAAGTATCTGATCATCGTTGTCGTCTCCCCGGGGCCCCGCACAATTCTTGCGATTCTTAACGATCAGAGAGCGCTCGCCCGTTGCCTCCGGTGCAAGCGCAACACGCGGCTGATAGTGTCGGATTCGCGGCAAGGCTTTGCTGTGCTTTTGCGCACTTCCCCCGGTTTCCACAGGGGAGTTGGGTTATCCACAGGGCCCCCCAGCCGAAACCCCTGGCTCGAGAAAATCCGGCCAAGGCTCCCCTTCTCTCGCCGATAGCATTCCCGATGCGCAGCATCGACGCTTTAGCGGCAGCGCGCCTTCGGCGCGCGGGAATGCCATCGGCGAGAGAAGGGGAGCCTTGGCGCAGAATGAACCCTCAGGTCGCTAGAAACACGCGCTCGCGCTATCGCACCTCGCGCCCCAGCCGCCACATCTCCTCCTGCACGCGGATGTCGGCCAGCATCCGGTCCAATAGGAGGCACGTGCGCTTGAACAGCTCCGAGCCGCGGCGATAATCCGCCGGTGCGAAGAAATCGCAGCGCCCGGCCTTGAACAGCTCCATGCACTTCTTGCGCGCCTTACCCGAGGGATGCACCGCGACCGCGTGCCCGCCATTCTTCCGCATCACCGCCATGGACGGCACATCCGTGTCGCCGTCGCCGAAATAGATCATGTTGGCGAAGGGGATGGGGCGCGCGGCTTCCGGCATGTGCTGATTGATCGAATCGCCGAGGTTCTCGATGCCCTTGTTGATGCGGAACAGGTACTGCGTCTTGCCGGTGTCGGTGATGACGCGCTTGGGGAACGGCACCTCGTAAGCCTCGAACCAGTATTCGCTCGCGAACACGTTGTGGAAGCGCTTGTAGATGCGCGTGCCCTCGATGATTTCGGTCAGGCCCGCCGACACGAGGTAATGGCGCAGCGTGATGCCGTGCGTCTCCGCGCGCAGCTTCACGTAGCCGGCGATCTCGTCGAACCAGCCTTCGACGCCGGGGAACAGCTCGACGTGCTTGCCCTGCGCCACAAGGTCGGCGCGGTCGATGCGCACGCCCTTCGCCTTGGCCTTCTTGTAGAGGAGGTGCATGTAGGTGATGAGCGCGTCGGCGCCTTCAGCGCGCGCAATGCGATTGGATTCCTTCCAGAACGCCGCGGCGTCCTCGCCGATCTGCGGCAGGAAGGCGTAGTCCTGCATGGGGCGCGGCGAGAGCGTGCCGTCGAAGTCGTAGACGAGCGCGATGGTTTTTTTGTCGAAGGTCGCCTTCGAGGATCGCTTCGAGGACGCCTTTGACCGCTTTTGGGCGCGCGGGGTCGCCGGCTCCGCGCCGCTCTCGTTATTGATGCGTTCGGACATGCGCGCCTCCCGGCTCGACTTGCACCGGCACCATGGCCCGATTCGGGGGGCGGGTTGAAGGCGGTGGGAAGCGCCTTAAGCCGGAGCGATCCCGTCGAGCCAGCGGATGAACGCTTGCGCGCCCGCCGCGACGACGGCCGGCCCTTGCTGCGCGATCTCGGCCCGGAGCGTGCGCACGTCGAGGCCCGACTGCGCGATCTCGCCCGTGTGCCCGATGAGCCAGCGCTCGAGACGCTGCGGCTCCGCTTCCACGTGAAACTGCAGCGCCAGCACGTTCGGCCCCAGGCTGAACGCCTGGTTCTGCGTGATCGGCGTCGAAGCGAGACGGGTGGCGCCGGCCGGCAGATCGAACGTGTCGCCGTGCCAGTGCAGCACGTTGTAGGCGGCAGGTTTCAGCTCGCCGAGGCAGGAGGCTTCGCCGTCGGGCGTGAGCGTCAGCGGCGAAAACCCGATCTCCTTCTGCGTGCCCGGATAGACGCGCGCGCCTGCGGCCCTGGCGATGAGCTGGGCGCCGAGGCAGATGCCGAGGGTGGGCGCGCCGGCCCTCAGCCGCCGCTCGATCAGCGCGATCTCTCCGCCGAGAAAGGGATAGAGCGGCTCGTCGTAGACGCCGATCGGGCCGCCGAGCACGACGAGCAGGTCGGGCGCATCACGCTCGATGGCGCCGAGGTCATCCACGCCGGCTTCGAAGTAGCACGCCGAAATTCCGCGCGCGGCGAGGACCGGGGCGAGGACGCCCAGGTCCTCGAAGGCGACGTGGCGGATAACAGCGGCCGTGCTCAGTGGCATCCGCAGCCCGGATCGCCGCAGCCGCCCTTCTCGCTCTTCTTGCCTTCATTAGCTTGCGCGGCCTTCTCCGGGTGCGCGTGATCGTGGTCGTGACCGTGATCATGGCCATGTTCGTGGCTGTGTCCGCCGCAGCAGCCGCCTTCGTGATCGTGCGCATGGTCGTGATCGTGCGCGTGGTGTCCGCCGCAGCACTCGTCGTCATGGTGATGGTGGTGGCGATGATCCTCGGGATCGACGAGGGCCTCGGCGAGCCGCTGCTCGATGGCGATCGAGGCCTCGCGCGGGGCCCTGGCATCCTCGATGGCGAGCGCCATGATCTCGGCGCCGAGCCGCACATCGTCGACGGCGCCGAGGTAGTGCCGGCGCAGGCGCCCCTGGCGATCGAAGAGAAGCAGAGTCGGCGTACCCTGCATGCCGTAGGCGTCCATCGTCAGCGGCAGCTCGGTGCCGTTGGGCTTGTCAATGGCAATTGGAAAGTCGATGTGCTCCTGCTTGAGGAAGGCCTCGAGCAGCTCCGGCGTCATGTCCTTGTGGTTCTCAAACACCGTGTGCAGGCCAATGACCGCGACCTGCTCGTCGTTGAAAGCGCGCGCGAGGCGTTGCGCCTGCGGCAGCGAGTGGCGCAGCGAGCCGGGGCACTGCATCTGGAAGGCGAGGAGCGCCACGACGCGGCCCTTGGGCTTCGCGAGCGAAAGCGGCTCGGTGTTGAACCACTGCGCGACCTTGAGCTCGGGCGGGTTCTCGGGATTGAAGGCGGTGGCGTCCATGGGGCGTTCCTTTGCGGCGGCGACCGGCGTTGCTCCGACATAGCCAGTCCGCGTCCGCGCCACAAGGTTTGCGGGGCGTAAATCGGCGCAAATTCTAGCGGCAGCGGGAGGCGCCGGCGCCCTCGGCGGGGAGCGGAAGCGGCGCCGTGCAGGCAAAGCGCTCATCCACGCGGCAGCCGGGGTCCGGCTGCGGGCCCGTCAAATAGATCGAGAATGAGAGCGGGCAGCCGCGCATCGTATTGAGCGCCGTGACACAGCCGGCGCGCTCGGGCGGCTTGGCGTTGTGCTGAGCCAGCGCCTGGGCGAGCTCGCGGGCCCAGCGGTCTTCGACGACGGCGATGCCGGGCTCGCGCGCAGCCATGCGCTTGGCGATCGCGCCCACGTCGCCATCGCTGTCGCGGCCGAGCAGGAACACGCTGCTCGGCTCGCGGAAACCGAGCAAGCTCACGGGGCCGTTCGCGCAACGGCGTAACGGCTCGATGGCTTCCGCGATGCGCCGCGCAGGCCAGATCTGCTCGACGTGCGGAAGCGCCACGCCGAACGTGTAGGCGAGGAGCAGGGCGAAGCCGGCGACGCTCGAAGCCAGCCAAAGGGCTGCAAGGTTCTCGGTCGCAGCGCGCGCGGCGAGCGTAAGCAGGCCCACGACGAGGGCCGCTCCCAAGACGATCAACGCGCTCGGCGGCACGCCGGCGTAGGTCAGCCCCCCCGCAAACAGCGCCATCATGCCCACGAGCACGGCCCACGCCGGCAACCGCAGCATGAGCTTCGGCAGCTCGAGCCGGCCGTTGCGTTCCAGCGTGAGCGCCACGGCTGCGGCCGCAGCCGGAAACATTGCCTGGACGGTGTAGAGCGCCGGCTTGCTGGAGAGCAGCTCGAGATAGGCGAGATAGCCGATGATCCACGCGAGCAGGAACCGCTGCAGCGCCGCCCCGCGGTTGTTCCACAGGTCGCCCAGCGCCGGCACGAGCAACAGCGCGCCCGGCAGGAAGCCCACGATGAAGCCGAGCGTGAAGGTCAGCGGCGCGGCCTTCCATTTCATGTCCTGCGCACCGCCGAGGGCGCGCAGCGTCTCCGAGAAACTGAGCGAGCTGAATGGCACGCCGTCGAAGTGGGCGCGCACGACCAGCCACGGCGCGGCGATAGCGAGCATCAGCGGAACGCCGACCACCGGGCGCGTGCGCTTCAGCCAGCCCCAATCGCGGTCGAAGACGTAGAGCGCGACAACGGTCGCGAGCGACAGGATCGGAACCGCGAGCGCGTTGAGCAGGATGCCGAAGCCCTGCGCGGTCCAGAACAGCAGCGCGAGCCGCGTGTCCTCCTCGCCTTCGCGCGCGCAGTAGAGCTGCAGCAGCGTCAGTTGCGCCACGACGATTGCGAGCAGCAGAGGCCCCTCGGGGATGGCGAGCTGCGATTGCAGCGCCACGATCGGCGTCACCGCGAACAGGGCGGCGGCAATCAGCGATCCGCGTGCGCCGAGCAGAGGCCGCAGCAGCCACCAGACGGCGAGCACGGCGAGCACGCCGCCGAGCAGCGACGGCAGCCGGTAGGTCGAAATCGCGCTCCACGCTGAGGGTCCGAGCAGAGCGCCCGACGCCATCTGCAGCCAGTAGATGCCGATGGGACGGAAAGGAAAGCGCTCGTCGAGGAAGCGCGCATCGAGCACGTCGCCGCGCTCGAGCATGCCGCGCGTGCTCTGCGCATAGACGATCTCGGTGCGGTCGACGGGCGGCAGCTCGATGAGGCCCGGCAAGGAGGCAATGAGCGCCAACGCCACGAGCGCAGCCGCCGCAAGGCACGGCCGCGCCGCTATCTCGTCGAGGGCGCGCGCGCAATTCGCTTGGAGCCGGGAAAGCCTGGGTTGCGTGAGGATCATCGGGGTTCGTTACAGGGCTTCGCGGCCACGGGCTTGACACTGATAGCGCAGTTAAGCGATTGCGCAAGCTGGCGCGGGGTCATCGGAGACGCGGGATATGTCGGAAGGGGCCAACGGGGCACGGTCGGGCAATCGCGCGGATGCGCGCGCGCGGCTGATCGAGATCATCAAGACGCGCTCGTTCCAGTCGGGGCGAGAGGTGAAGCTCGCCTCGGGCCGCACCTCCACCTACTACTTCAACATGAAGCCGACGATGCTCGACGCGGAGGGCTCGCACCTCATCGCCACGCTCATCCTCGATGCGATCAAGGGCCTCGAAGCGGACCTGATCGGCGGTCTCGAGATGGGCGCGGTGCCGCTCGCCTCCGCCGTAGCCGCGGTGAGCCATACGGGCGCGCGGCCGATCAACGCATTCTTCGTGCGCAAGCAGGCAAAAGAGCACGGGACGAAGAGCCTGATCGAGGGGCTGCCCGACGGCGACAGCCTGAAGGGCAAGCGTGTCGTCGTGGTGGAAGATGTGACGACGACAGGAGGCTCGGCCATCAAGGCGGCGGAAGCGGTGCGCAGCGAGGGCGCTGAGGTTGTCGGCGTCGTCACCGTCATCGACCGGCAGGAAGGCGCGGAGGAGGCGTTCGCGGCGGCAAAACTGAAGCTGACGCCGATCCTGACGCTCGCCGATTTCAAGAATTAGGCGGCGGCAAACCGGCGATCCCGATTGCGCGCGCGACGCCGACGAGGCGCACGAACTCCTGGCGCGCCGCATCGGCACTCGTGACGCGCACGGTGAAAGGCAGCCGCAACCCGCGTGCACCGAGCACCAGATCGCAGCCTTCCGGGTCGACGCTCGTCATCCGCCACGCACCGGGGCCTGCATTCAACAGTCGCGTCGCGTAGAGCTCGATCGCCTCGGCGTGGTCCTCGTTCATGTGCGCCACGATGCCGGGTTCGGCTTCGATGAGCCCTTCGGCGCCGGCGAGCGGCACCAGGAGATCGCGAGGGCCGAGATCGACGATGCGGCCGAAGCCGCCGATGAAGTGCGCGCTCTCGGGCTGCAATGCGTAGAACGCGAAATCGGGAAAATCGGCGTAGCCTTGTGCGCTCGGATGCCGCGCGAGGAAACGCGCGCGCGCCGTCGGACTCGTCGTTTGCCGCATCGACCCGATCAGCGTGACGCGTGCACCCGCCATCGGATCGACCTCGGTCCCGGTGCCGTCGATGAGCAGGCTCGCGCGCGAATCGGTGCCTATGTTCTGCGTGTGCAGCGCGAGGCGCGAAATCAGGAAGAGTGGCGTGCCGTCGCTGTCGGTTGCAGTGAGCGCCAGCGAGGCGTAAGGGTGGCCTGAGCCCTTGCTGAGCGTGGCCAGCGAGCCCTTCAGCGCGCCCCTCAACAGCGATCTTGCCGCCGCGGCGGTTTCCTTAACCTGCGAAAAAATAGCGCGTTTCCCGTCGTCTTCGTTGCCCATGCCGGTTTGCGCGCTCCCAGCGCTCGCCTTATTCAGATAAGGTTCAGACAGAAAACATGAAATTGGCCTCGCCACAATTGATACACCTTGAAGCCATAAAGCGCGGTGGGCTGTCTTACTGCCGCAGGGTCAGGACATGATGAAGGAAAAGAGCACGATCGCGCTGGTCGACGACGAGCGCAACATCCTTACCTCGCTGCGCATGGCGCTCGAGGCCGAGGGATACAAGGTCCGCACCTACAATGACGGCGCCTCGGCCCTCGAAGCCCTGTCTGAGGACCCCGCCGATCTCGGCATCTTCGACATCAAGATGCCGCGCATGGACGGGATGGAGCTGCTGCGCCGCGTGCGCCAGCAGTCGGATATGCCGGTAATCTTCCTAACCTCCAAGGACGAGGAGATCGACGAGCTGTTCGGCCTCAAGATGGGCGCCGACGACTATGTGTCGAAGCCCTTCTCGCAGCGGCTCGTGGTCGAGCGCGTCAAGGCCGTGCTCCGCCGCTTCCAGCCCAAGGACGGCCAGCCGACCGAGGAGGAGGCCGCGCGCGTGCTCGAGCGCGGCAAGCTCAAGCTCGATCCGGAGCGTCACACCTGCCACTGGGACAACCGCCCGGTGACGCTCACGGTCACGGAGTTCCTTATCCTGCAGGCGCTCGCCTCGCGGCCCGGCGTGGTCAAGACCCGCGACGCGCTCATGGACGCCGCCTACGACGACCAGGTCTATGTCGATGACCGCACCATCGACAGCCACATCAAGCGGCTGCGCAAGAAGTTCAAACAGGTCGACGACGACTTCGACGTGATTGAAACGCTCTACGGCGTGGGATACCGCTTCAAGGAAGCTTGAGGCGTGGAGGCACGATGGCGCTCGAGACCGAGCGATCCCCAGAGTATCCACTCAACGGCGGTTTCGCGGCGCTCAAGAGCGGCGCGAACGACGCCATAGGTGCGATCGCAAGGGCCGGCCGGCGCCTCGTCCAAACCTCGCGTGCCGCCGGTTCCGCCGCGGCTGGCAAGGCTGCGGCGGCGGCGATTGCGATCCGGCGCCAGGGGCGCGCCGCGCGGGCCAAGCTCTCCGCGTTCGCTACCGCCCCGGCAAACTTCGGGCCCATCGAGCGCTGGTTCCGGCGCCAGCCGATCGTGCGCTTCTTCTCCGCGAGCCTCCTGCGGCGAATCCTCGTCTCCAACCTGATGGGGTTCTTCATCCTGCTGGGTGGCATCCTCTACCTCGGATGGTTCCACACCTGGCTGATTGACGCAAAGCTCGACGCGTTGAAGACCCAGGGCAAGATCATCGCCGACGCCATTGCGGGCAATGCCACGGTGGTGCGCGAGCACATCGTGCTCGACCCCAACAAGCTGCCCGACACGCCTGACTCGCCTCAGCAGTTCCCCGACGATGGCCTCGCCGCGCTCGAGCTCTCGATCCATCCCGAGGACGTCACGCCGATCCTGCGCAAGCTGATCCAGCCGACCAACACGCGCGCCCGCGTGTATGCTCGCGATGGCACGCTGATCGTCGATACCGCGCGCTCGCTGGCGCAGTGGACCGCGCTCCGCCACGAACCCGGCGACAAGCGCCAGCCCAGGACGCAGAACGTCTGGACCATGGTGACGCGCTACTTCTTCAAGGAGCCGATCCCCGTCTACCAGGAGATCGGCAGCGGCAACGGCATGGCCTACAAGGAGGTCCGCGCCGCGCTCGATGGTGAGGAGCGCAGCATGCTTCTGCTCAACAAGAAGGGCGAGCAGATCGTCTCGATGGCGCTACCGATCCGCCGCTTCAAGAACGTGCAGGGCGTGCTGCTGCTGTCCACGCTCCCCGGCCAGATCGACAAGATCCTGCGCGAGGAGCGCACCGTCATCCTGGTCCTCGCGGCGGTTGCGCTGCTTGCCTCTGTGGTGACCTCGCTCCTGCTCGCGCGCACGGTTGCGGGCCCGATGCGACGCCTGTCGGCGGCCGCGGACCAGGTGAGCCGCAACATCGCCGCGCCCCAGCAGCTCCCGGAGCTTGCCGACCGCCACGACGAGGTGGGCCAGATGGCCGGCGCCTTCCAGGCCATGACGGCGGCGCTCTACAAGCGCATCGAGGCAAGCGAGAAATTCGCAGCCGACGTCGCGCACGAACTCAAGAACCCGCTCACCGCCGCCCGCTCGACCGCCGAATCGCTGGGATATGCCAAAACGGACGAACAGCGCGATCAGCTCATCGAGCAAATCCAGATGGAGCTGAAGCGCCTCAACCGTCTCATCACCGACGTCTCCAACGCCTCACGACTCGACGCGGAGCTCGCGCGCAAAGAGATGCGCGCCATCGACGTGACGACGATGCTGCGCAACGTGGTGACCATCTTCCGCGACATCATCGGCAGCGACAGCCGCCGCATCGAGCTCGTCGTCGCGCCGGAGCCCCGCAACGGCACATACTTCATCGTAGGCGACGAGGGTCGACTAGTGCAGGTGCTGACGAACCTCCTCGACAACGCCGTCTCCTTCTCGCCAGAAGGCGGAGTGGTGACCGTGCGGGCGCGCACCTCGGAACCGTTCGTCGAGATCCTGGTCGAGGACCAGGGGCCCGGCATCCCCGACGACCGCCTCGACATGATCTTCGACCGCTTCTACTCCGATCGCCCGGCCACCGATCAGAGCCGCGGCAAAAATTCGGGGCTCGGCTTGAGCATCTCGCGCGAGATCGCACTTGCTCACGGCGGCCAGATCATCGCCAACAACCGCTACGAGAGCGGAGCCAGCCCCAGCGCGCAGCCGGTTGGCGCCTGCTTCGTCGTTCGCCTCCCTATCGCCAGCGCGGCGCAGCGCGGAGGGGCGCCCGTTGGCCGACGCAGTTGAGAACGTCCACGGGACGGCGGTTGCGCTCGGCTGTAACGCGGCGCTTATCCGCGGGGCGCCGGGGTCTGGCAAATCCGACTTGGCGCTGCGCTGCCTCGCGATGGCCCCGACCGCGCTCATTCCCTGCCCCGCGGCGCTCGTTGCCGACGACCGCGTCGACCTGCGCCGCTCAGGCGACCGCATCGTGGCCGGGGCTCCTGCGACGATCCGCGGCAAGCTCGAGGTGCGCGGATTGGGCGTGTTGAGCGTTTCTTGCATAGCGAGGGCGGAGCTCGTGCTCGTCGCCGACCTTACCCCGCTCGACCAAATCGAGCGTCTGCCCGATCCTGCGCCCGTCACGGAGCTGTTGGGTGTACGCCTGCCCCTCATACACGTTGCGCCCTTCACCGGCTCGGCGCCCGTCAAGCTGCTGCTGGCGCTGGCGCAGACGCTGCGCAAGCCGCCCGAAGGCGTTTAGCAGGGTGGCGACTACCCCCTTGCGCCGCCGCCGAACACTTGTAAATTCTGCCCCGGCCGCAAGACCGGCCCGCGGCATGACCGGATTTACGACCGTTCGTGGGCGGGAACCGACGAAGCTACTGGCAGCGCTCCACCGCCTGCGCCCGCCCAATCCCGCGGGACGAAGAGACGAGGTCGGCTCTAATCCATGATCGGACTTGTCATCGTCACGCATTGTGGGCTGGCGCTCGAGTTCCGGTCTGCGCTGGAGCATGTCGTCGGCCCGCAAACTCAGCTCGAGACCATCTCGATCGGCCCCGAGGACGACATGGCGGTGCGGCGAAAACAGATCCTCGACGCCATCAACCGCACCAACACCGGCGATGGCGTCATCATTCTCACCGACATGTTCGGCGGCACGCCGTCGAACCTGGCGATCTCCGTCATGGACGAAGCGCCCGTCGAGGTAATCGCGGGCATAAATTTACCAATTCTGGTCAAGCTCGCGAGCGTGCGGGGCGAGCTTCCACTCGCCGATGCGGTCGTCAGCGCCCGCGAGGCGGGCCGCAAGTACATCAAGATAGCGAGCCAAGAGCTGTCGGGCGAAAGTTGAGCGTCAGCGCATGCCGGAGATCAAGGACAGCCTGCGTCCCGAGGCGGTGGTCACCATCCGCAATCGCAAGGGGCTGCACGCGCGCGCCTCGGCGAAATTCGTGAAGCTGGCCGAAGGTTACGACGCCACGATCATGGTCACGCGCGAAGGCCATTCCGTCGAGGGCACCTCGATCATGGGGCTGATGATGCTGGCGGCCGGACCCGGGTCCACCCTGCATTTGCGCGCGCAAGGTCCACAAGGACCGGAGGCGCTGCAGGCGCTCATCGCGCTCGTCGAGGCGGGCTTCGACGAGGACTGCATCGAGGACGCTTGAGCGCCCGCAAGAGCGAGACCGGCCGCAAGAAAAAGGACGCCCGGAAGATGGGCGTCCTTTTCCCGCTGCGGGGCTGGGTCGTGGAGGCTACTTCGAAAGATAGAGCGAGGTGAGCTTCAGGGCGATGTCGCGGAACGCCTGCTTCAGCTGATCGCCGTCATCCGCATTATAGAATTTCACCGGATCCAGAGGGTTGGTCGGTGCGCTCGCGCACTGGCTCAACGTGTCGATGGCAGTCTGGTTGCCGCCGAGCTGAAATCCGACCGTGTAAACCGTGATACCCTGGGCCTTCATGGCCGTGCATAGAGCACGCGCCTGCGCTGTCGAGCAGCCGTTGGCAGCCTGCGGACATGATGTCGTCGATCCGTAGTTGGCGGAGATGCCGTTGGAGTCGTACTGCGTATTGTATTCGCCGTCGGTCATCAGAATCGCGATCTTTTGGACGCTAGTGGTGCCGTAGGCCACGGGCGTGCTCGAGGGCCAAAGCGACGCCCAGTTGGGCGACAGCATGTACCAGGCCCATGCGGTGCCGAGATGACCGGCGGTGCCACCGCTGGCTGTGAGGCCCGTTATCTTGTCGAGAAGCGTCTGCTTGGTACTCGTCAGCGGCACGACCACGGCGCTGGTCGGAACGGTGCACGTACCCTTGGTGGCAGTGCTGCCTGCAACCTTCACGGTGTAGTGGCCCATCACGTACTGGCCGGACTTCGGCGCCGCGTCCGTATACTTTTGGCTACCGGTGCGCTCGACGACGCAGTCCGACAAGAGGTACGTGGTGCCTGAAACGGTCTTCGACTTCGACAGGGTGCCGCGTGCCTTGGTTAGTGCGGTCGACGGCAGCCGAATGTCCTCCGAGAATGGCACGATCGCCATCTTGGAGGTGTACTTGCTTTGGTCTGCCCAGATCACGACGTTGATCAGGTCGGTGGCCGCGTCCTTGAGGTCCTGAATCTTTGTTGTGCGCGTGGAACCCGAGCCCGAGCCGTCATTCATCGAGCCGGTGACATCGACCATCAGCGCGATTTCGAGGCTCTTACCATTGTTGCTTCCGCCGCTGCCACCGCCAGAGCCACTGCCGGGGCCGCCGAGCGCAAGCTGGGACTGCGAGAAGTTCGCCTGCGAGGGAGTGATTAACGGCAGCTTGTCGATGTTGGCTATTTGCAGAAACGGAGTCTGGATGTAGGCGGTGCCGGTCGCTGTGATCGACATGCCATCATCGCCGACGGCGAAGCTGATTGTGTCGCCCGTCACCGGGAGCCGGGTTGCAACGTTCTGGCTGTAGAATTTCTGTGCAGTCGCGACGGCGCCGGCGCTATCGCCGCTGTTGGTCTGAAGCCAGCGGCCGCCGGCGAGGACTGCCGAGTCGACCGCCGAAACGGTCTGGTCGCGCGCGTGCAGCCAGCGGCCCACGTCGACCGCGGCACCGATCGCCAGCATCAGCACCAAGCCCATCAACGGCCAGACGATCGCGATGTTGCCGGAGCGGTCCGCTCCAAAGCGGGCAATGCGACGCAAGCTGCCGCGATCGCGGCACGCGAAAATCGTCCTCATGGATACGCCACTCCTGTAGTACTTTTGGTGTGTTTTGCCGCAATATGGAGTTTTGCAAATGTATGAACAGTAAAAGTGCTAAAATTTATTAGTCTTAGCTAACGATATCTTATGGAGCGTTCGCGATAGACGAGGTAAATATTATATTGATGACTGCCTCGGCCTGAATGACTGGTAATCGTTACACTGGAGGCTGCATGACGGGCCGCTTCGAGCCCGCGAGCCGGCAGCATATAAGGACTTGTTTATATCTTGTTGCGGTGTCTGCCGCGGGCCGATAGAACCAGCGCAACCCAATCACGCGGTGGCCGCCGGTCGCCCAGCAGGAAAAAGGAGCAAGCGATGGGTCGTGGTACCGACTACGTCGTCAAGGACATCAGTCTCAGCGAGTGGGGCCGCAAAGAGATCGCCATCGCCGAGACCGAGATGCCGGGCCTGATGGCGACGCGCGAGGAGTTCGGCACGGCAAAGCCCCTGAAGGGCGCCCGCATCGCCGGCTCCCTGCACGTGACCATCCAGACCGCGGTGCTGATCGAGACGCTGGCGGCTCTCGGCGCCGACGTCCGCTGGGCCTCCTGCAACATCTACTCGACCCAGGACCATGCCGCCGCCGCCATCGCGGCCGCCGGCATCCCCGTGTTCGCCTTCAAGGGCGAGACGCTGAAGGAGTACTGGGACTTCACGCGCCGCATCCTCGAGTGGGGCGACGGCGGCACGCCCAACCTCATTCTCGACGACGGCGGCGACGCCACGCTGCTCGTGCACCTCGGCCTGCGCGCGGAGAAGGGCGACACCGCCTTCCTCGACAAGCCCGGCTCCGAGGAGGAGGAGGTGCTGTTCGCGCTCATCAAGCGCACGCTCAAGGAGAAGCCCGGCTGGTTCGCCGAGCTGGCAAAGAACATCAAGGGCGTCTCCGAGGAGACGACGACCGGCGTCCATCGCCTCTATGAGATGCAGAAGAAGGGCCAACTGCTCTTCCCGGCGATCAACGTCAACGATTCCGTGACCAAGTCGAAGTTCGACAACCTCTACGGCTGCCGCGAGAGCCTCGTCGACGGCATCCGTCGTGGCACCGATGTGATGATGGCCGGCAAGGTGGCGATGGTGGCGGGCTTCGGCGACGTCGGCAAAGGCTCGGCCGCCTCGCTGCGCAACGCCGGCTGCCGCGTCATGGTCTCCGAGATCGACCCAATCTGCGCGCTGCAGGCCGCCATGGAGGGCTACGAGGTCGTGACCATGGAGGAGGCGGCTCCCCGCGCCGACATCTTCGTGACCGCGACCGGCAACAAGGACGTGATCAAGGTCGATCACATGCGCCGCATGAAGGATCGCGCCATCGTCGCCAACATTGGCCACTTCGACAACGAGATCGAGGTCGCGGGCCTCAAGAACCTCAAGTGGCACAACGTCAAGCCGCAGGTCGACGAGATCGAGTTCCCGGACGGCAAGCGCATCATCCTCCTGTCGGAAGGGCGCCTCGTGAACCTCGGCAACGCGATGGGCCATCCCTCGTTCGTCATGTCGGCGTCGTTTACGAACCAGACGCTGGCGCAGATGGAGCTGTGGAGCCACGCCGGCACGTACGAGAAGAAGGTCTACACGTTGCCCAAGCACCTCGACGAGAAGGTCGCGCGCCTGCATCTGAAGAAGATCGGGGTGAAGCTGACCAAGCTCACGCCCGAGCAGGCGTCCTACATCGGCGTGAAGGAGCAGGGCCCCTACAAGGCCGACCACTACCGTTATTGAGGCGATCTGCGGCTTCTCCGCAGCAATCCCCGCAAACTCACCGGCGGGCACCCGATTCGGGGGCCCGCCGTCTGGCCACGCCGGTTAACCCTCCGCATAATCGCCCGTGATTCGCCTCGCGGGCCTTTGCCTTTAGCTCGTTGTGTCTCTGCCCTCGGGTTCCCATTTTCCTGCCACGGATCCCGATGCAAGCAGCCGAAAATACCCCACGAATTGGCATGCGACGCGACCTCGCTGGTCTCATGGCCGCGAGCGTTGCCGGCGTGCTGTTGCTCGTGGGCGGGATCGCTGCCGGCGGCGAGATGCTGTTCGGGCTGTCCCTGAAGCAACTTTCGGTGGTCGCCGTCATCGGCGGCATGGTCGTCCTCGGACTTGTGCTCGCCTGGTTCACGGCGGGGCGGGCGCGACGCGAGGCGCAAGCCGCACGCAACGAGAGCGCCGACCTGAGGCGCAGCCTTGCTGCCGCCGATTCGGTCATCCGCTCCGAGCCGCAGATCCTCGTCTCGTGGGCGCAGAACGAGCCCCTGCGCGTCGTTGCCCAATCGCTGAGGGGCGTGCCGGGCCTTCCCGACAGCCCCGATCGCTTCCTGCGCTTCGGCCAGTGGCTGGAGCCCGGCTCCGGCGCGACCCTCAAGATGGCGCTCGACGCGCTTTTTGCCGGCGGGCGGCCGTTCAACATCATCGTGCGCACGCTCGCTGGCGGCAACGTCGAGGCGGAGGGGCGGACGGCTGGCGGCCGTGCCCTCCTGCGCCTGCGCGACGTGGCGGGGCATCGCGACGAGGTCGCCCGCGTCCAGGCCGAGCACCAGCGCCTCGCGCACGAGGTCCGCGCCAGCCGGGCCCTGCTCGATACCCTCCCCATGCCCGTGTGGCTGCGCGGCCGCGACGGGCGTCTGACCTGGGTGAACAACGCCTACGTGAAGGCCGTGGAGGCGCACAGTCGCGCGGAGGTGCAGGAGCGCCAGATCGAGCTTCTCGAACAGCGCCAGCGCCGCACCGCCGCACGCATGCTCTCGCGCGGGGAGAGCTATCGCGGCCGCGTTCCGCTCATCATCGGCGGCGAGCGCCGGCTGCACGACGTGACCGTAATCCCCTATGAGGATGCGACCGCTGCAGCCGCGATCGACGTGACTGCGATCGAGAAAGCGCAGGGCGATCTCGACCGCCAGATCGTCGCCTACGACCGCACGCTCGACCGCGTCGCCTCAGCCGTCGCCGTATTCAGCCGTCAGCAGCAGCTCATCTTCTTCAACGAGGCCTACGTCACGTTGTGGAAGCTCGATCCAGAGTGGCTCAAGACGCGGCCCACGGACGGTGCCGTGCTCGACCGCCTGCGCGAGCTCGGGCGGCTGCCGGAGGTCGTCAACTACCCCGAGTGGAAGTCGAAGGCGCTTTCCTGCTACGGCGAGGCCTCCGCGCAGGAAGACTGGTGGCACCTGCCCGACGGCCGCATGCTGCACGTCAGGACCGAGAAGCGGTCCGACGGCGGCGTGACCTACCTGTTTATCGACGAGACAGAGCGGCTGGCGCTCGAGCGCGAGTACAATGCGTTGATCGACGTGCAGCGCGAAACGCTCGACAGTCTCAAGGAGGGCGTCGCGGTGTTCGCGACCGACGGGCGGCTCAAGTTGTTCAACTCGGCCTTCGCCGAGATCTGGAACCTGTCGCGGCGCGTGCTCGCCGAGAGCCCGCACATCGACGAATTCATCGCGCTCGCTCGCGTCAACTACGAGGATGCCCCGACCTGGAACCGCATCGGCGGCATCGTCACGTCGTTTTCCGAGGGGCGCGACGCCTTCGAAGGGCAGATGGTTCGCCCCGACCACTCCATCGTCGACTATGCAGCGATGCCCCTGCCCGACGGCGCCACCCTGCTGACGTTCGCCGACGTGACGGATGCCAAGAGCTACCAACGCGCGCTGGAGGAGCGCAACGAGGCCCTGATCGCCGCCGACCGCATGAAGAACGACTTCATCAGCCACGTGTCCTACGAGCTGCGCACGCCGCTGACCAACATCATCGGCTTCAGCGAGTTCCTTTCAAATCCGCAGATCGGGCCGCTCAACGAGAAGCAGCACGAGTACCTCGGCGACATCTCGGCCTCCTCGAAGACGCTGCTCGCGATCATCGACGACATCCTGACGCTGGCGACGATGGACGCCGGCGCCATGGAGCTGAAGCTCGGGCCGGTCGGCGTGCGCCAGGTCATCGACGCGGCGATCCTCGGCATCAGCGAAGCCGCACATCGCTCGCGCCTCACGCTGCACATCGCGGTTGCCGACGACGCGACGCAGTTCGTCGCGGACGAGGCGCGCGTGCGGCAGATCCTCTATAACCTCTTGTCGAACGCGGTCGGCTTCTCCAAGCCGGGTGACATCGTCCGCATCAGTTGCCGGCGCGACGGCGGCATGATGGTGTTCACGGTCGAGGACCAGGGCATCGGCATTCCCAAGGACCAGCTATGGCGGGTGTTCGAGCGCTTCGAAAGCCGCAGCCACGGATCGGGGCACCGCGGCGCCGGCCTCGGCCTTTCTATCGTCAAAGCTCTGGTCGAGCTTCACGGTGGCACCGTCTCGCTCGAATCGGAGCCGGGGCTCGGCACGCGCGTCACGGTGCGGCTGCCGCAAAACGGGCGCGCGCTCCCGGGCGAGGAGCCCGGATCGCCTCAACAAGGCCTTTTCCGGCCGCTATCCACCGGCGGCACCGCCGCATAGTGTGATCCCCCGATGACTGCCTCCCACACAATCCCCGGCATCCGGGAAAGCGACCTTGCCCGGCTCGCCGAGGATATCGCGTTTGCGACGCGGCCCGGCGACCTCATCGCGTTGAGGGGCGATCTCGGCGCCGGAAAAACGACGCTCGCCCGCGCCATCATCCATGCGCTTGGCTGCGATGAGCGCGAAGAGATTCCGAGCCCGACTTTCACACTCGTTCAGACGTACGCGACGCGGCGCATGCCGGTTGCGCATTTCGATCTTTATCGTCTCAACGCGGCCTCCGAGATCGAGGAGCTGGGTCTCGACCTCGCGCTCAAGCGGGGCATCGCCCTCATCGAGTGGCCGGAGCGGGCGGCGAGTGCTCTGCCCGCGAGCCGTCTCGAAATTCTGCTGGAGGACGAGAACGGCGGCAGCGTCCTTGAGGAGAGCGCGACGCGTCGCGTGTCGCTAATCGGCGAAGGCGATTGGACCACGCGCCTGCCGCGGCTCGTCGCCATGCGGAAGCTGATGACCGCCGGCGGCCTGGAAAGCGAAGCAAGTCGGCTCGGCTACCTGCAAGGCGACGCCTCCGTGCGCCGCTATGCCCGCATCACGCGCGCACCGGGCGGGGGCGCCATCCTGATGGATTGGGCGCGCCAGCCCGACGGCCCCGCGATCCGCAACGGTCTGCCCTACAGCCGCATCGCGCATCTCGCCGAGGACGTGCGCCCGTTCGTAGCGGTGGCCGCTGCGCTCCGTGCCCTCGGCCTTGGCGTGCCGGCGATTTACGCGCAGGACCTCGATCGCGGCTTTCTGCTCATCGAGGATCTGGGCGACCGCGTGTTCGGTCACGAGGTCGAGACCGGCGCGGCGGATCAGGCGCTGTTGTGGCGCACGGCGACCGAGACGCTGGCAGCGCTCTCCGTCATCATTCCTCCGTCCATCCTTCCCGTCGGCGACGGCACCGAGCATCGCCTGCCCGAGTACGACCGCGGTGCGCTGTCGATCGAGACCGAGCTGCTGCTCGACTGGCACTGGCCGATGCTGCACGGGTCGCCGATGCCCGGCGACGCCCGTGCCGAATTCCTGTCGCAATGGGGCGTTGTGTTCGACCGTCTCGCCGTGTTGCCGCCGGCCTGGGTGTTGCGCGACTACCACTCGCCCAATCTTCTCTGGCTCCCGGAGCGCGAAGGGATTGCGCGCGTCGGCGTCATCGACTTTCAGGATGCCATGCGCGGGCCGCCCGCCTACGACCTCGTCTCATTGCTGCAGGATGCCCGCGTAGATGTCGCTCCCGAGCTTGAAGCTGCCGTCTTCGATCACTACTGTGCCGCCGTCACTGCGCGGCAGACGGGGTTCGACCGTGACGCATTCGCCTTCGCTTATGCCGCGCTTGGCGCGCAGCGCAATACCAAGATCCTCGGCATCTTCGCACGCCTCGCCAAGCGCGATGGCAAGCCCGGATACCTACGTCACGTCCCGCGGCTGTGGCGTTATCTGGAACGCGACCTCGCGCACCCGGACCTTGCCGGCCTCAAGCGATGGTACGATCGCTGCTTTCCCGCCGAGGCACGTGGCCACGCCTTCGCCTGAGGGGAGCGCGCGCGCATGAGCCGTTCCGCGCATTGGAAGCCCGAAGCTGGGATCGTGCTTGCGGCAGGGCTCGGCTCGCGCATGCGCCCGCTGACCGACCAGGTGCCAAAGCCGCTCGTGCGCCTCAAGGGCCGCGCGCTCATCGATCACGTGCTCGACCGGCTGGCGGCTGCAGGCATCTCCCGCGCCGTCGTCAACGTCCACTACCTCGCCGACGCGCTGGAATCACATCTGCGCCAGCGCAAGCACCCGAAGATCGAGATTTCAGACGAGCGCGGCGTGCTGCTCGACACCGGCGGCGGCGTCGTGCGCGCGCTGCCCAAGCTCAAGTCCGGGCCGGTCTTGATTCACAACTCCGACTCAGTGTGGATCGAGGGCGTCGGCTCCAACCTGGAGCGGCTGTTTGCGGCCTGGGACAGCGGCACGATGGATAGCCTCATGCTGCTCGCATCCGCCGCGACCAGCCTCGGCTACGAAGGCTCCGGCGATTTCGCCATGGGCACCGACGGGCGCCTCTCGCGCCGAGGCGAGCGGCAGATGGTGCCGTTCGTGTTTACCGGCGTATCGATTGCGCACCCGAGAATGTTTGAAAACGCGCCGCAGGGGCGCTTCTCGCTCAACAAGCTGTGGGACGAGGCGATCGACAAGGGACGGCTGTTCGGCGTGCGACTCGAAGGACTGTGGATGCACGTCGGCACGCCGGAAGCGCTGACGGAAGCGGAGAGGTGGATCGAGAGTGAGGACGTGGCTTGACCAGGCGTTCGGCCGAACTGAAGCGAAGGCTTCGGACAGCGCCCGCGTCTTCACGGTGCCTCCGGGTCAGCCATTTCTTGCAAGCGTCGCCCGCTCGATCCTGAACGGCGGCCTGCCAGGCCCGGGAGGGCGCCCGCCGTCTCCCCTCGAGCTTCCCGAGTTCACGCTGCTGCTGCCGACGCGCCGCGCTGCCCGCGCCATGCAGGAGGCCTTCCTTGTCGCCAGCGGGGGACGCGCGATGCTGCTGCCGCGCATACGTCCGATCTCCGAGGACGAGGAGGAGCTGACGCTGCTGTCGGGGCTGGCCGCCGACGTGGCGATCCGGCCGGACGAGCTCGAGCTGCCGCCGGCCGTAAGCGAGATCGAGCGCCGCATTGCTTTGACAATGCTCGTGAGCAAGTGGTCGCAGAGCAAGCGTCGGGCACAGGCGCACCCGGCCGGTGACATGGCGACGGTCGCGGGAGCGGCCGGCGACACGCCGGCGAAGGCTGCCAACCTCGCGGCCGACCTCTGCCGCCTCATGGACATGGTCGAGACCGAGGACAAGGATTTCGCCGGGCTCGCCGAGCTGGTGCCTGAGGAGTTCTCCGAGCACTGGCAGCGGACCATCGAGTTCCTCAAAATCATCACCGAGGCGTGGCCGGCGCACCTCGCCGAGCGGGGCTTGCTGTCTCCCGTCGGACGCCGCAACCGCGCCATCCTCGCGGAAGCTGAGCGCCTAGCCGCAGCGCCGCCGGCGGGACCGGTCATCGTCGCCGGCGTGACTGGATCGATCCCTGCGACGGTGGCGCTGATGCGCGCGGTCGCGCGGCTCCCCAAGGGCGCGATCGTGCTCCCCGGCCTTGATCCCCACCTCGACGAGGAAAGTTGGCAGACGATCGTCCCTGCCGATGCAAGCGAGCCTGGTCACCCGGAACATCCGCAGTTCGGTCTGAAGAAACTGCTCGACCGCCTCGAACTCAAGCGCGAAGACGTGCGCACGCTCGGAGGACAGTCCAGCGTGGCCGGGCAAGGCCGCGCCGAGCTGATGGCCGAGGCGATGCGGCCATCGGGCACGACCGCCAAGTGGTACGCCTACACAAAGCGCGCCGACCGCAAGAAGCTCCGCGCCGCGCTCGACGGCGTAAGCCTCATCGAAGCCCCCTCGGCGCAGGACGAGGCCGAGGTGGTGTCGCTCATTCTGCGCGAGGCGGCGGAGACGCCAGGCCGCACCGCCGCGCTCATCTCACCCGACCGGTTGCTTGCGCGCCGCGTCGCCATCCGGCTGGAAGCCTGGGGCATCCGCGTCGACGATTCCGCCGGCCGCCCGTTCGCCAAGACTGTCCCCGGCACGTTCATCGACCTCACGATCGCGGCCATCGCCCAGGGTTTCGCGCCGGCCGACGTGATGGCTCTGCTCAAGCATCCGTTGACGCGCCTCGGGCTCGGGCCCTTCGAGGTCCGCCGGGCCGCGCGCGCGCTCGAGATCGCCGGCTTCCGCGACGTGTATCTCGGTCAGGGCATCGGCGGAATCAGAGCGGCGCTCGAGCGGGCCGACCGCGAGGTTCACGCCGATGAGCGGCGTGGGATGGCGGTCAAGCGTCTGCGCGACGACGACTGGAAGGGCGCGCACGATCTGGTCGCGCGCCTGGAGACGGCATTCGCGCCGCTGCTCGCGGTGTTCGCGGTGGGCAAACCCGTGCCGCTAAGCGCCATAGCCGACGCGCACATGAGGACCGCGGAGGCACTTGCGCGGCTGCCCGAAGGCGAAGCGGACGAGGATACCTCGCCGCTCTGGCGCGACGAAGCCGGCACCACCGCGGCAGCGTTCTTCACCGGCATTCTCGATCCAAGCCTGCCGGTGCTCGAAATTCCCGCCGCCGACTACGCCGATCTCTACCGCAGCCTCATCGTTGGCGAGAACGTGCGCCCGCGCGTTGCCGTGCATCCGCGCCTCTTCATATGGGGACCGTTCGAGGCGCGCCTGCAGCAGACCGACATTGTCGTTCTCGGTGGCCTCAACGATGGTACCTGGCCCGAGGCGGGCGAGCCGGGGCCGTGGCTCAATCGTCCGATGCGCACGGCACTTGGGCTGCCGTCGCCAGAAGAAAAGATCGGCTACGCCGCGCACGACTTCACGTCGTTCCTCGGTGCCGAGCGCGTTTATCTCACGCGCGCGCAGAAGATCGACGGCGTGCCGACGGTACCCTCGCGCTGGCTCATGCGGCTGCAAGCGCTGCTGTCCGGCCTCGGCCTCGCGGATCAACTGCGCCCACAGCAATCATGGCTCGGCTGGGCACGCGCGCGCGACCGCATCGGACCCCGCATACGCATCTCAGCGCCCGAGCCGCGGCCGCCGCTCGATCTGCGTCCGCGCAAGATGAACGTGACGCGCATCGAGACCTGGCTCTCAAATCCCTACGCCATCTTTGCCGGCAGCATTCTGCGCCTGGAAAAGCTTCCGTCCCTGGGAGTGGACCCGGACGCAGCGCTCAAGGGCTCGATCGTGCACGAGATCATGAGCCGCTTTGCGCAGGCCTCGCCGGATAAGCTGCCAGCCGACCCGGCCCACGGTCTCGCGACAATCGCCCGCGACGTGCTCGGCCACTACGGCGACAACCCGCGCGTTGCCGCTTTCTGGCTGCCGCGCTTCCTGCGCTTCGCGCAATGGTTCGCGGAGACCGAACCGGCGCGTCGGCGCGGCGTGGCGCACGTCGCCGCCGAGGTTGCCGGGAGCTTGGCGCTCCCTGGTCCCGGCGGATCGTTCACGTTGACCGCCCGCGCGGACCGCATCGATGTGGGCGAGACCGGTATCGTCATCACCGACTACAAGACGGGCACGCCGCCAACCGACAACCGTATCAAGCAGGGGCTGGCGCCGCAGCTTCCGCTCGAGGCGGCGATCGCGCGCGGCGAAGCCGGCTTTACCGGCATCGCCGATCGCCGCGTGACCGCCCTGCGCTACATCAAGGCCTCGGGCGGCGAACCGGCGGGTGAGGAGCGCACTGTGGAGGTCGCCGATATCGCTGACCTCGCCGACACGGCGCTCAAGCGGCTCGGCCAGCTCATCGCGCAGTTCGATGACGAGCGAACGCCCTACAAGGCGCTACGTCGCTCGGACTTCGCGCAACTCTACAAGTTCGACGACTACGCACACCTCGCGCGCGTCGCCGAATGGGCCGTCGCCGAAGAGGAGGACGTGCTCCCGTGACGACGCACGCTTCCGACCTCGAACGCACCCACCGGGCCCAGCGCGACGCGGCAGATCCGGCGGCATCCGCTTGGGTGAGCGCCAACGCCGGCACCGGCAAGACGCACGTGCTTACGCTGCGCGCGCTGCGGCTCATGCTTGCGGGCACCATCCCCGAGCGCATCCTCGCCCTTACCTACACCAAGGCCGCTGCGGCCGAGATGTCGAAGCGCGTCTACGACACGCTGGCGCAGTGGGTGACCATGGACGAGGCAAAGCTCGCAGACGTCCTCGCCGAGCTCACCGCCCGCAAGCCGACGCCGACCGAGATCGAGCGCGCGCGCACCCTGTTCACGACCGCTATCGAGACGCCGGGCGGGCTCAAGGTGCAGACCATCCACTCGTTCTGCGAACGCCTCTTGCAGCGCTTCCCGCTGGAAGCCGACGTGGCACCGGGCTTCACCATCCTCGACGAGCCAACCGCCAACACGCTGCAGCGCGAGGCGATCGATGCCGTGCTGGCGCTGGCGACACGCAGCGAGGCGTCCCTCGAGGGACAGGCCCTGACGTCCGCGATCCGTTACGCCGCCGAGGAGCGCTTCGACGAGCTGCTGCGCGGCGCGCTTCGCCTGCGGCCGCGGCTCGAGGAGGCGCTGCGTCTCGAAAGCGGCAATGCGGCCGATGGGTTGCGCGTGCTGGAAGTCGCGCTGCGGCAGACGCTCAAGGTCCGCCCGAACGCCACCGAAGACGCCGTCACCAGCGAGCTCGCGCGCGTCGTCGGCGACGGCGAGCTGCTGCGCTTGCGCGACGCGCTCTCCGGCGGCGGCAAGGGCGACATCGAGCTTGGCCAATCGATCGGGGCCGCGCTCTCGGCCGGCTCGCCCAGGGCGCGCGCCGACGCCATCGAGCGCTTCTTCTGCACGGAAAAAGGGGCGCCGCGCACGCGGCTGATGAGCAGAGGCATAAAGGACCAGTTCCCCGACCTCGACAGCGCGGCGACCGCCGCGCAGACGCGCGCGGTCATCCTTGCGCATGAGCGCAAGGGACTTGCCGTCATCGCTGCCACGATAGCGCTCTACCGCCTCGGCGGCGCGGTGCTCGAGCGCTACACGGCGGCGAAAGCGCGCCGCGCCGCGCTCGACTACGACGATCTCATCGCCAAGGCGGTCAGCCTTCTGCGCACCAAAGATTCGACCGCCTGGGTGCTGTTCAAGCTCGACCGCGGCATCGACCATATCCTCGTCGACGAGGCGCAGGACACGAGCACCGAGCAGTGGCAGGTGGTGGAGGCGCTGGCGCAGGAGTTCTTCACCGGCCTCGGCCAGCGGGAGGGCGTGCGCACGGTGTTTGCCGTCGGCGACGAGAAGCAGTCGATCTACAGCTTCCAGGGCGCGGCCCCGCGCAAGTTCGCCGAGATGGGCCAACGCTTCGCGGCGCTCGCCGCGAACGCCGCGCACACGTGGCGGCGCATCCCGCTCGACCTGTCGTTCCGCACGGTTGCCCCGATCCTGGGCGCGGTCGACCGCGTCTTCTCCAACCATGATCGCACGCCAGGTCTCACGGCGGAGCTGAGCGAGATCCACCACGCGGTTCACCGCATCGGTCATGCCGGCCTCGTCGAGATGTGGCCTGTTGTGACGCCGGAGGGCGGCACGCAGGCCGATGCGTGGTTGCCGCTCGACGAGGAAGCTGCGCGCGCACCCGAGGTACGCCTCGCCGATCGCATCGCGGCAACGATCCAGCATTGGCTCGACAGCGGAGAGCGGCTCACGTCCGAGGATCGGCCGATCCGGCCGGGCGACATCCTCGTCCTCCTGCGAAAGCGCCGGCCGTTCGCGGCGCCGATGGTCGCCGCACTCAAGGCGCGCAGCATCCCCGTCGCCGGCGCCGACCGGCTGCGCCTCTCCGACCAGATCGCGATCGAGGACCTGATCTCGCTCGGCGATTTCCTCACGCTGCCCGAGGACGACCTCGCGCTCGCCGAGGTGCTGAAAAGCCCGCTGTTCGCTTTCGACGATGGCGACCTCTTGGCGCTCGCAGCCGGCCGCAAGGGCACGCTGTGGTCGTCGCTGATCGCCAACGCCGGTTCAAAACCGCTTTACCAAAGCGCCGCAGACACGCTGAAGCGCTGGCGCTCGCGCGCCGACTACGCGCCGCCGTTCGAGTTCTTCGCCTCGATCCTCGATCGCGAGGGCGCGCGCGCAAAGTTCCTCGCCCGCCTCGGGCCCGAGGCTGCCGACCCGCTCGATGAGTTCCTCAACTTAGCGCTCTCCTACGACGACCGCGCGCCGCCGTCGCTGACCGGTTTCCTCGCCTACCTGCGCGAGACCGACGCGGAGGTGAAGCGGGACATGGAGCATGGCCGCAACGAGGTGCGGGTGATGACCGTGCACGGCGCCAAGGGGCTCGAGGCGCCGATCGTCTTCCTTCCCGATACCTGCACGACTGCATCCGGCGGCCCGTCCGCGGTGCTCGACCTGCCGGGCGTCAAGCTTCCCAAAGGCATTGAGGCGCCGCCGTTTGTGTGGAGCGTCAAGGGCACGGCAAGCCACGCCGCGGTCGCCGGGGCACGCCAGGTGCGCGCAGCCCTCGAAGCCGAGGAGCGCCACCGGTTGCTCTACGTCGCCATGACACGCGCGCGCGATCGGCTCTACGTCGCCGGCTTCGAAGGCAAGAAGGCGCGTCCCGACGGCTGCTGGTACAATCTCGTGCACGAAGCCCTGAGCGCCGGCCTGACCAAGGCAACCGCTTTCGACGGCGAGACTGTGTGGCGCCTGATCGAGGCACAATCCGTCGCCGCGAAGGCCGGCAAGGATGCATTGACGGACGAGAGCGAACCCGCGCCGCTGCCGTCCTGGGCGACGAAGGCCGAGCCGCGCGAGCCGACCATTGCGATCCCCCTCGCGCCCTCGCGCCTCGAGGCGTACGCGCCCGACGAGGCGGGTGAGCCGCTGGCGGTGCCCTCGCGACCGCGCGAGCGGTCCGAGCCCTCCGTCACCTCACCCGCGCTCGGGGAGGACGGCCGCTTCCTGCGCGGCACGCTCACCCACGCATTGCTGCAATACCTGCCGGCGCTGCCGCAGCCAAGCTGGAGCAAGGCGGCAAAGGGCTTCATCGATCGGCGAGGAGCGGCGCTGTCGCCGGCGGCGCGGCAGGGGATCGTGCGCGAGACGCTGGCGATCCTCACCGCGCCGGAGTTCGCCCCCCTGTTCGGCCCCCAGAGCCGGGCCGAGGTGCCGGTCGTGGCGCTGCTCCCCAACCCCAAACGGAAGGGGGCGCCGCTCAAGCTCGTCGGCCAGATCGACCGCCTCGTCGACCTCGGCAAGGACGTTTTGATCGTCGACTACAAGACCAACCGGCCTCCCCCTAAGCGGATCGAAGCCGTTGCCCCGGCTTATCTTCTTCAGCTTGCGGCGTATCGTCTCGCGCTCGCCGAGATCTACCCGGGCCGCACCGTGCGAGCCGCGCTCCTCTGGACCGATGGGCCGCGAATCATGCAACTGCCGGGTGAGGTGCTCGATCAATATTCGTTGTGGCTCTGGGAGCTTGACCTAAGTCGCCTTGACGCTGGCGAGGGGCATTCCTAACTTTCCGCTCGAACAGACGCGCGCCCGGCATCGATCAAGGAGACCGTCCATATGGCAAATGCAGTGTCCGACAGCACCTTCGAGCAGGAGGTTTTAAAGTCCACGGAACCCGTTCTCGTGGACTTTTTTGCCGAGTGGTGCGGGCCGTGCAAGGCCATGGCGCCGGCGCTCGAGCAGGTCGCGCAGGAGATGCGCGGCAAGGTCAAGGTCGTGAAGCTCGACGTCGATCAGAACCCCACCGTCACCGGCAAGTACGGCATCCGCGCCATGCCGACGCTGATGCTGTTCAAGAACGGTCAGGTCGCGGCACAGCACACGGGCGCTCTGGTGCAGAAGAAGAAGCTCGAGGACTGGATCAACTCGGCCAACGTCGCCTGAGCTTCGTTTGAAGGATTATCGCAGCGGCCCCGAGCTTCGGCTCGGGGCAGTTTTGTTTTGAGCAGCTCGCAGGTTAGTTCGCCTGGGGCTCGACGCCCTCCTGCAGCGCGAGCACGCGGCCGGCAAGATAGAGCGAGCCGCAGATCAGGATGCGCTTCGGCCCCGCTTCGATCTTGTCGCAGCGCTTGATGGCGCTTTCCACATCCGTGGTCCATTCGGCCTCGAGGCCGACCTTGCGCGCCGTCTCCGCGAGCGTCTCGGGCGCGTGCGGGGCCTCGTGCGCGCCGGGAATGGGCACCGTCACCACGTGGCGCGCGAGCCCGCGGAAGGGCGCGAGGAAGCCGGCGGAATCCTTCAAGCCCATCATCCCGACGATGAGATGCACGGGCTTGGGCGAGCGCTCCTCCAGGTCGGCGAGCGTTTGCGCGAGCGCGCGCCCTGCCGCGGGGTTGTGGCCGCCATCGAGCCAAAGCTCGGACCCGGGCTTCAGCAGCGACGGCAGTGGCCCTAAGTCGAGCCGCTGCATGCGCGCCGGCCAGCGCGCGGTCGTCAAACCCTCCTCGATCGCCCATTCGTCCAGCGCGATGCCGGGAAGGCGCGCGCGCAGCTCCAGCGCCGCGGCGACCGCGGTACCGGCATTAACGATCTGGTGGCGCCCAACGAGCACCGGCAGCGGCAGGTCGAGGAGCTGTGCCTCCGTCTGCACGACAAGCCGGCCGCGCTGCTCGAAGGCATCGAACTGCTCGCCCCAGACCACAAGCGACGCACCGCTGCGAACGGCTTCGGCGCGGATCACGTCCTCGGCCTCAGGCTCCTGCTGCGCAATGACCGCCGACACGCCCGAGCGCAGGATGCCGGCCTTCTCGTAGGCGATCTTGGCGAGTGTTGAGCCCAGCTTCTCGGAATGGTCCATCGAGATCGGCGTGATGACCGAAAGCGCCGGCCGATCGACGACGTTGGTCGCATCGAGTCGGCCGCCGAGCCCCACCTCGAGCAGAAGCACATCGGCCGGCTGCTCGGCAAAGGGGAGGAACGCCGCCGCCGTCGTGATCTCGAACTGGGTGATATCGTCGCTGCCGTTGGTCGCCTGCGTGCGCACGAGCACGTCGACGAGCTGCTCCTCGCCGATCGGGTGCGCCTTGCCGTCGGCGCCGGCGAGCTCGATGCGTTCGTGGAAGCGCACGAGATGCGGGGAAGTATAGACGTGCACGCGCGCACCCGCCGCCTGCAGCATGGCCTTGAGGTAGGCCGTGACCGATCCCTTGCCATTGGTGCCGGCGATGTGCACGACGGGCGGCAGGCGCTTGTGCGGATCGCCGAGCTTGGCGAGCAGGCGCTCGACCCGCCCCAACGACAGGTCAATCAGCAGAGGATGCAGGAGCTTAAGCTCGGCGAGGAGCTGCGCGCTCGTGGGCATGTCGGCCCTTCCCCTGTCGGCCCCCATAATAGCCTGTCTCGTGCCGTTTGCTCGTGACATCGGCACGTGACTGGGGCCTGCGCCGAGTTTATGTCTCCGCTTCGGCCCGTTGCGGGGCCGCAAGCTCCCGAGACGATGTCTTTAGAATTTCTAGGATCGAACCGCTGAAATGGCCAGAGCCGCGCCCGGGCTCAAGGATGCTTTCCATCCTTCGATTGTGGGCGCCCGGTGGTCGGCGGCTCGTCCTTGCGCGACTTTTCGCGGGATTCGAGGCGCGCGGTGTCGAAGCGCTCCTCGGGGCCGAGAATTTCCGGCTCGATGGGGATCTGCGCCGGCAGCCGCGCAACGGCCTCGATGACTTGCGAGTCGACCACCTGGCCGTTGAGATAGTGCTTGCCGTTGACCTGCTTGCCCTTGCTGCGGTCGGCTGTCTTCGCGGGTGCAACCCTCACCATCATGAGCTGGCAGATCCGGCTCAGCGTCTCGCGCATCTTGTGGCGGTGCACGACCATGTCGATCATGCCGTGCGCGAGCAGATACTCGGCGCGCTGGAAGCCTTCGGGGAGCTGCTCGCGGATCGTCTGCTGGATGACGCGCGGGCCGGCAAAGCAGATGAGCGCGCCGGGCTCGGCGATGTGGATGTCGCCCAGCATCGCGTAGGAGGCGGTCACGCCGCCGGTCGTCGGATCGGTGAGGACGACGATGTAGGGCAGGTGCGCATCGCGCATGCGCTGCACGGCGATCGTGGTGCGCGGCATCTGCATCAGCGACAGGATACCTTCCTGCATGCGCGCGCCGCCCGAGGCCGCAAACAGGATGAAGGGCGTCTTCTTCTCAACCGCGCGCAGCATGCCGGCGATCACGGCCTCGCCGGCGGCCATGCCCAGCGACCCCGCCATGAAGCGGAAGTCCTGCGCGGCCGCAACGATCGGAAGCCCATCGAGCGTGCCCTCGGCGACGAGGATCGCGTCATCGAGGTTGGTGGTGGCCTTGGCGTCGCGCAGCCGGTCGGAGTAGCGGCGCCCGTCGCGGAATTTCAGCGGATCGTGGGGGACGGCCGGAACCGAGACCTGCTGGTACTCGCCGTTGTCGAACAACTGAGCGAGGCGCAGGTCCGACCCCATGCGCATGTGGAAGTTCGAGCCGGGGACGACGAACTGGTTGGCCTCGAGGTCCTTGTAGAACACCATCTGCCCGGTCTCCGGGCATTTGACCCACATATTGTCCGGCACCTCGCGCTTCGTGGTCAGGAAGCTGCGGATCTTGGGACGGACGACGTTGTTAATCCAGTTCACGCTCTTTTGGCCTCTCACACAGCTGGCCGGCTCTACAGCGGCGCTTGCCCGAGCCACAAAGGTCGCGGCCCTAGAGTAGCATATCGAACCGCGGGGGACCCCCTAATATGGGCGCTTTCCCGCATCGCAGCAAATCATGCCACGGCCGGCCTTAAAACGGCACTTCAAGCAGCCCGCAAGGCTCCGGCTAAGGACTGCACCAAGTCTAGGACAGACGGCACGGTCTTGCTAGTGGAGCTGCCGTTCTTGGCGAGGCTCCCTTCGATGGCGCCGACCAGGGCCGACCCCACGACGACGGCGTCCGCAACCTCGGCGAGCGCCTTGGCTTGCGGCGGGCTTTTTACGCCGAAACCCACCGCAACGGGAAGGCTAGTGGCCTTTTTAATCTGCCGAACGTGTGTGTGAACGGCGTTAACATCGGGAGTCGCGGTGCCGGTGATGCCGGTGACGGAGACGTAATAGAGGAACCCCGAGGTATTGCGCAGCACGACGGGGAGCCTCTTCGCATCGGTCGTCGGCGTGGACAACCGGATGAAGTTCAGCCCCAGCTTCGCCGCCGGCAGGCACAGTTCGTCATCGGCTTCGGGCGGCAGGTCGACGACAATGAGCCCGTCCACTCCGGCCGCCACTGCGTCCTTCAGGAACTTGTCGTTGGGGTAGACGTAGATCGGGTTGTAGTACCCCATGAGGATGATCGGGGTCTCCCGATCCGTCTTGCGGAACTCGGCGACGAGCTCGAGCGTGCGCCGCATCTTGTGGCCGGCCTTCAGCGCACGTAGCGAGGACGCCTGGATCGCAGGTCCGTCGGCCATCGGGTCGGAGAACGGCATGCCGAGCTCGATGAGATCGGCGCCGGCCTTGGGCAGGCCGAGGAGAATCTTCTTCGAGGTCTCGAGGTCAGGGTCGCCCGCCGTGATGAAGGTGACGAGGCCTTTGCGGCCCTCCTGCTTGAGCTTGGCGAAGCGGCGATCGATGCGAGTTTCTTTGGTCAAGTGCTGAGCTCACATTTCCAGGCCGAGGTGGCCGGCGACGGCGAAGATGTCCTTGTCGCCGCGGCCGCACATATTCATGACGAGCAGATTGTCCTTGGGTAGCTTGGGCGCGACCTTCTTGACGTAGGCCAGCGCGTGCGACGGCTCGAGCGCCGGGATGATGCCCTCGAGCTTGGTGCAGAGCTGGAATGCATCGAGCGCCTCCTTGTCGGTCGCCGATACGTACGTGACGCGGCCGGAATCTTTGAGCCAGGAGTGCTCGGGCCCGACTCCCGGATAGTCGAGACCGGCCGAGATCGAGTGGCCCTCGAGGATCTGCCCGTCGTCGTCCTGCAAGAGATACGTGCGGTTGCCATGTAGCACGCCGGGGCGGCCGCCGTTCATGGAGGCCGCGTGCCCGTTCGGCACCTCGAGGCCGTGACCGCCCGCTTCCACCCCGAATATCTTCACGTTCTCGTCGTCGAGGAACGGGTGGAACAAACCCATGGCGTTGGAGCCGCCCCCGATGCAGGCGACGAGCGTGTCGGGCAAGCGACCCTCGGCCTCCATGATCTGCTCGCGCACTTCCCTGCCGATCACCGACTGGAAGTCGCGTACCATCTCAGGATAGGGATGCGGCCCCGCTACCGTGCCGATGATGTAGTAGGTGTCGCGCACGTTCGTCACCCAGTCGCGCAACGCCTCGTTCATGGCGTCCTTCAAGGTGCCGGCGCCGCTCGTGACCGGGTTGACCTTGGCGCCGAGCAGCTTCATGCGGAATACATTCGGCTTCTGACGCTCGACGTCGGTTGCGCCCATGAAGATCTCGCACGGCAGCCCGAAGCGTGCGCACACGGTCGCGACGGCGACGCCGTGCTGGCCCGCACCCGTCTCGGCGATGATGCGTGTTTTCCCCATGCGCATCGCCAGCAGGATCTGACCAAGGCAGTTGTTGATCTTGTGGCTGCCGGTGTGGTTGAGCTCGTCGCGCTTGAAGTAGATCTTCGCGCCGCCCTTGCCTCCCGCAGCAGCGGACGCTTCGCGCAGATGATTGGTGATGCGTTCGGCGAAATAGAGCGGGCTAGGGCGCCCGGCGTAGTGCGTATTGAGGTTTTCGAGCTGTGCGTGAAACTTCGGGTCGGCTTTGGCCTCGTCGTAGGCGCGCTCCAGATCGAGGATCAACGGCATCAGCGTCTCGGCGACGAAGCGGCCGCCGAAAATACCGAAGTGGCCGCGCTCATCCGGCCCGCCACGGAACGTGTTGAGCTTGGCGTCCTTCGCCTTCTTGTCTGCCATCGTCTTGCTTGCCGTCGCCATATGTACCCTGCCGGTGGGCGCCAACCCTCACTTCATCGCGCCTCTCTAGCGGTCTTTGCCGCATGAAGGAAGCTGCGGATCAGCTCGGGGTCCTTTTCGCCGGGGCGGCTCTCGACGCCCGAGGAGACGTCGACCGCGGTCGCGCCCGTGAGGCGGATGGCTTCGGCGACGTTCGCCGGCGTCAGCCCGCCGGCCAGCATGTAGTCGAGCTTGACGCGCACGCCCGCCAGCGCCTCCCAGTCGAAGGGAACGCCGTTGCCGCCCGGCAAGGTTCCCACCGCCCCCGGGACGGGCTTGGCATCGAACAGGATGCGGTCGGCCTTGCCGGCATAGGTGAGCGCGCCAAGCGCATCGTCGGCGTCCGCCACCTTGACCGCCTTCAGCACGGGGCGGCCGAGCCGCTTTGACACCTCGGCGACCCGCTGCGGCGTCTCGCTGCCGTGGAGTTGGATGATATCGGGCGCGACAGCAGCGACGACCAAGTCAAGCAGCGTATCGTCGGGATCGACGAGAAGCGTGACGATCCTGGCGCGGCCGCGCGCTCTTTCGGCGAGGCGGTGCGCCGTCTCGAAGTCGAGATTGCGCGGGCTCGCGGCGCAGAACACGAGCCCAACGTAGTCGGCGCCGGAGCCGAGCGCCGCATCGAGGGCGGCCTCCGTCTTGAGCCCGCAGATTTTCACTTCGACGGTCATTGCGACAGGCTTTGCGAGTTCACGAGGGTTGAGACGCGCCGCGCTTCAGGCGCGAAGCGCGGCCCGCTGCCAGTAGCGTCGATCAGCGTGAGGCCGCGAGCTGCTTGGGCCGCACCGCGGTTTGCGCGTCGCGCTCACGCGTGAGGCGGTCGACCTCGGCGCGCCATCGCACGGCGGACTTTCCGTGCACGCGTGCGCTGCGCCTCCAGCGGCCCTGCGTCAGCCACACCGCGGTGCCGCCGAGCACGACGCCCAAGAGCAGCGTCCCGAACAGATAGACGTAGAACGGGAGCACGAGCGACACGACCGGCGTGTCCGGCTGGAACGGGTCGAGCACGAGCCGCACCTCGTGGCGGTTGACGACCGCCAGGGTGACGAGCAGCAGCCCCGCAGGGAGTGCGATCAGAAGCCAGACTATGCGCCGCAGCAATGGGGGAGCCTCGGCTAGTGGTTTTCCTTGTTGCGGTTGAGCCGCTCGCGCAGCTCCTTGCCCGTCTTGAAGAAGGGAACGAACTTTTCCTCCACCGAGACGGACTTGCCGGTGCGCGGATTGCGCCCCTGCCGTGCAGCGCGGTGCTTTACTGTAAACGCGCCAAACCCGCGTAATTCCACGCGGTCCCCCCGCGATAGCGCTTCGACGATCTCGTCGAACACCACCTTCACGATACGCTCCACATCACGATGATAGAGATGAGGATTCGCATTCGCGATCTTATGCACCAACTCGGACTTTATCATTGCCAGCCCCGCAGCAAATGACTGTAATCTCTTAATTTTCCGCAGGGTGCCAAACGGAGACGAGGCCGTCAAGGCCAAGCGTTGACAGGCTCGGGTCTCGGGAGAGCACCTGGCCGAGCCAGGAGGCCCCGAAAATGCGGCCCGCGAACCCGCTAATCTGGCTGAAAAGGCCATAAGAGCCCGCCTGCTCGGGCTTCCAGTCGACGACCTTGAGGCTCTTGTCGACGTTGCGGGTATTGCGGAGCCAATCGACGGCCTGGTCCTCGCCGCCGATCTCGTCGACGAGCTTGAACTCGAGCGCCTCGCGGCCGGTAAAGATGCGGCCCTGCACCAGCCCCGGAATCTGGTCGGGCTTGACGTTGCGTCGGCTCTCAACCAGCGACAGGAACCACCGGAAGCCCTCGTCGATCATCGACTTGGTGACCTTGGTGCCTTCCTCGCTCAGCGGCTCAAAGGGGGACGGGACGGCTTTGAGGTCACCGCTTTTGATCTCGTTCACCTTGACGCCGATCTTGTCGAGCATCTGCGAGACTTCGGGCCACTGGATGAGCACGCCGACCGAGCCTGTGATCGTATTCTCGCGCGAGACGATGTGGTCGGCGCCAAGCCCGACGATGTAGCCGGCAGAGGCGGCGACGGTGCCGAACTGGGCGACGACCGGCTTCTTCTTGGAGAGCTCGCGCAGGGCCGAGAACAGCGCCTCGCCGCCCGTCGTGGTGCCGCCGGGGCTGTTCACGAACACCAGAACTGCCTTTACGTACGCGGCGTCGCCGATGCGCTTTAGGAGCTCGAGCTGGTCGCGGCTTTCGAGGATCGTGCCCTCGACCGCGACACGGGCGATCTGCTTGTTGCCGAATTGATCGGACAGGCGATCGCCGCTCGCGCCAAGGGCAAACAGCGCCACCACGATGCCGGTGATGGCGAGGCCGCGCCACACGGTGAGCCGGCGCCGCAGCCGGCGACGCTCGATCACGGTGTCGACATCAGTTGTCATGGTGCTCGCTCGCCGAAAAATGGACGCATCTAACGTTAGGCACGGGCGCGGCACCGTTCAAGAGAGGCTTGCCCGCRAMCCTTCGCGAGCCGCCCGCGCGGCGTGGGGGGTGTCCCCGCGCCGCGCGGGCCGCAACGTCGTTGTCCGGACTATTCCTGCTCGGTCGTCTCCGGCTCTTCGCCACCTTCTCCACCTTCGCCATCGGCGTTCTCGCGCTTCTTGATCGCCGCCTTGAAGATGTCGCCGAGCGACGCGCCCGAGTCGGAGGAGCCGTACTGCGCCACCGCCTGTTTCTCCTCGGCGATTTCCAGCGCCTTTATGGAGACAGTGATGCGGCGCGAAGCCTTGTCGACGCTGGTGATGGCGGCATCGACCTTGTCGCCGACGTTGAACCGCTCGGGCCGCTGCTCGGAGCGGTCGCGCGAGAGGTCCGAGCGCTTGACGAAGGTCGTCAGCTCGCTGTCGCCGATCTTGACCTCGAGCCCGTTCTCCTGGACGGCGACGACCGTGCAGGTCACCGCGTCGCCCTTCTTGAAGCGCGAGATCGTGTCGATCGGATCGCCGGCAAGCTGCTTGATGCCGAGCGAGATGCGCTCCTTCGTGCTGTCGACGTCGAGCACGACGGCTTTGACGTTATCGCCCTTCTTGAAGTCCTTGATCGCCTCGTCGCCGGGGCGCGACCAGTCGAGGTCGGACAGGTGCACCATGCCGTCCACGCCACCATCGAGGCCAATGAAGAGGCCGAACTCGGTGATGTTGCGGATCGGGCCCTCGACGGTGGAGCCCTTCGGATGCGCGGAGAGGAAGCCCTCCCAGGGGTTCTCCTGGGTCTGCTTGAGGCCGAGCGAGATGCGGCGCTTGTTGGGATCGACCTCGAGCACCTGCACCTCAACCTGCTGGCTCGTCGAGACGATCTTGCCGGGATGCACATTCTTCTTGGTCCAGCTCATCTCGGAGACGTGGATGAGGCCTTCGACGCCCGGCTCCAGCTCCACGAAGGCGCCGTAGTCGGCGATGTTCGTCACGGTGCCCTTGACGCGCGCGCCGACCGGATACTTCGCCTCGATCGACTGCCACGGATCGGCCTGAAGCTGCTTCATGCCGAGCGAGATGCGCTGCGTCTCCGGATTGATGCGGATGATCTGCACCTTCACCGTGTCGCCGACGTTGAGGATCTCGGAGGGATGGTTGACGCGGCGCCAGGCCATGTCGGTGACGTGCAGGAGGCCGTCGATGCCGCCCAGATCGATGAAGGCGCCGTAATCGGTGATGTTCTTGACGAGACCGTCGATCACCTGGCCCTCCTCGAGGCGGGCGACGATGTCGGCGCGTTGCTCGGCGCGCGTCTCTTCCAGGACGGAGCGGCGGGAGACGACGATGTTGCCGCGGCGGCGGTCCATCTTGAGGATCTGGAACTGCTGGGGCTGATGCATCAGCGGGCCGATGTCGCGCACGGGGCGGATGTCGACCTGGCTGCCGGGGAGGAAGGCCACCGCGCCGTCGAGGTCCACCGTAAAGCCGCCTTTGACCTTGTTGAAGATGACCCCCGAGACCTTCTCGTTCTTCTCAAACATCTTCTCGAGCCGGGTCCAGCTCTCCTCGCGCCGCGCCTTGTCACGCGACAGCACGGCTTCGCCCAGCGCGTTCTCGACGCGCTCGAGGTAAACCTCGACCTCGTCGCCGACTTTCAGCTCCGCCGACTTGCCGGCGACCGCGAACTCGCGCAGCGCCACGCGGCCTTCCATCTTGAGGCCCACATCGATGACGGCGAGATCCTTCTCGATGTCGACGATCTTGCCCTTGACCACGCTTCCCTCGAACAAGTCCTCCTTGGCGAGGCTTTCGGCGAGCAGCGCGGCGAACTCGTCGCGCGAGGGGCTGAAGTCCTTGGACGGGGCGGCGGCGGCTTGAGCCATGTGGATCAGCACTCCTTGATGCGTTGTTCGATTGCGATGCGGCGGCCGCTTTGAGGCAGCGCCGGATGACGGTCAGACGGCTCAAAACCCTCCGCCACGGCAACCGCGGTCGGACAGTCTCCTGCCGGCTCTTTCAATGCTGGGTCGGATGCCGCTGCGATGGGCCAATGCCCGCCGATAAAATTTGAGGCGCCCTTTGGGCGCCCCTATCGGCCGATCTTCCTCTTGATCAATCCGACAGCGGCTTCGAACGCCGCCTCTATATCCAAGTCCGAGGTTTCGAGCAAGTCGGCGTCAGGGGCAGGCCGCATGGGGGCGCTTTCGCGGCCGGCGTCGCGGGCATCGCGACGTTCGATATCGGCCAGAACGGCATCGATTGTGACGGGCTCCGATTGGGCCCGGCGTTCGACGAACCTGCGCCAGGCGCGCACCTGTGGCCGCGCCGTCACATAGATTTTCGCGTCGGCTTGAGGACAGACCACGGTGCCGATATCGCGGCCATCGAGCACAGCGCCACCCGGTTGGGAGGCAAACGCGCGCTGGTAGGCAAGGAGGGCCGCGCGCACCGGCGGCATGCTGGCGACGATGGATGCTGCCTCGCCGGCTCCGGCGCTGCGCAGCCCGGGATCGTCGAGCGTCGCGGGATCGAGCGAGCGCGCCGCCGCCAGCGCCGCCCAGGCGTCGGTGAGGCGATAACCGCGCGCTCCGACATCGCGTGCGACCGCGCGATAGAGGAGCCCGGTGTCGAGGCACGGGAGCCCCCAGCTCGCCGCAATGAGCTTGGCAAGCGTGCCCTTGCCCGACGCCGCCGGCCCATCGATGGCTATCACAGTCATGCGCGGCGCTCGTCGGCGAAGGACGCGCCGAGGCTCTGCATCAGCGCGTGGAACTCGGGGAAGCTCGTCGCCACCATGGTGGTGTCGTCGACCGTGACCGGGCGCTCGGCCGCAAGCCCGAGCGTGAGGAAAGCCATGGCGATGCGGTGATCGAGGTGGGTCGCGACCGTGCCGCCGCCGCACACGCGCGCGGAGCCCGTCACGATCAGCGTGTCGCCGAGGACGTCGGCCGCGACCCCGTTGGCTGCAAGGCCGGCGGCGGTGGCGGCGAGGCGATCGCTCTCCTTCACCTTGAGCTCTGCGAGACCTTCCATGCGCGTCGTGCCTTCTGCAAAGGCGGCGACGACCGCGAGCACGGGATACTCGTCGATCATGCTGGGGGCGCGCTCGGCCGGGACCGTCACACACTTCAGGCGGGAGAAGCGCACGCGGATGTCGGCGACGAGCTCGCCGTTCTCCTCGCGCTCGTTGAGGAGGTGGACGTTGCCGCCCATCTCACGCAGCGTGAGGTAGAAGCCGATGCGGGTCGGGTTGGTCAGCACGCCCTCGATCGTCACGTCGGAGCCCGGCACCAGCAACGCCGCTGCCGCGACGAACGCGGCCGAGCTCGGATCGCCCGGCACCGTCACCTCGCGACCGACAAGCTCCGCGTCGCCCTTGACCGTGATGCGCGTGCGCCCATCGCTTACGGTGGAGCGCACTTCGGCGCCGAAATAGCGCAGCATCCGCTCGGTGTGGTCGCGCGTCGACTCGGTCTCGATGACCGTGGTCTCGCCCGCTGCGTGCAGCCCGGCGATGAGGATCGCGCTCTTCACCTGCGCGGATGGAACGGGGAGCTGGTACTCGATCGGCACGAGGCTCAAGGCTCCGCGCGCGACAAGCGGAAGCCGGTCGCGATCGTCCTCCACGTCCAGCCCCATCTGCTTCAGCGGCCTCAGCACCCGACCCATCGGCCGCCGGCTGAGAGAGGCATCCCCCACGAGCCGCACCGTCATGTCGTGGCCGGCGATCACGCCCAGCATCAATCGCGTGCCGGTGCCGGAGTTGCCGAAATCGAGCGCGGTGTCCGGCTGGCGCAGGCCGCCTACGCCGCGCCCCTTGATGCGCCACTCTTGGCCCGTGCGCTCAATTCCCGCGCCGAGCGCTTCCAGCGCCTTCCCCGTGTTAATCACGTCCTCGGCCTCGAGCAGGCCGCGCACGCGCGTTATCCCCGTGGCAAGCGCGCCGAAGATGAGGGCGCGGTGCGAGATCGACTTGTCGCCCGGCACGCGCACGCGACCGGTTAGCGGACCGGCGGCGGAGGCCGTGAGGGGTCTAAGGGCAAGGTCGGCTTCAGATGGCACCGGCAGGCTCCAGCGCGGCGGATTTCGGCCCGCAACGGCAATTTCCGGCATAGAGCCGACGCAGCCCAACCCTGTCAACGGCGGCAATGAGCGGATACCCCCGGCGGCGCGTGCTTTGTTTTTGACAAGCCCCAACCCATATGGCAGATCGCAAAAACTCCCCCATTTTTGTCGAGGCCGGCCATGGCTACCAAACAAGACCGCGGGACCAAGCGCACCTGTCAGAACGGCGAGTGCAGCGCCCGCTTTTACGATTTGAAGCGCAGCCCGATCACCTGCCCGATTTGCGGCTCCGCCTACAAGATCGCCTCTTCCCCAACCGCCATTGCCGCGATGCTGGCGGAGGAGAAGGCGCCGCGCAAGGTCAAGAAGGAAGAGGTCGTCGAGAAGGTGGTCGCCGAGGGCGAGACCGAGGAGGCGCTTGCCGACGTCGAGGCGGACGAGGCGGTCGCCGAGGACGAGGACGAGACCTTCCTGGAGGAGGAAGAGGAAGAGGGCGGCGACGTGACGAACATCATCGGCGGCCCGGTCGCAGAAGGCGAGGAGCCGTAAGCGCGGCGGTCGGGCGAAGCGTGTGCTTGCGCGCCGATCCCAAGTGGCGCCCGCGAAGTGGCTGGTGCCGGCGGCTTGCGGCTGAGCCCAGGCGGCTGGAGGGGCCCGGAACTTCGTCCTTGCAGTTTTGCCGGCGAGGCCCTAATCAGGCCGCTTGTTTTGGGGGGACCGCGCCGCCGTCGCACCTCCATTTTTGACGATCCCAACGGTCGGGGCCGTAGCTCAGTTGGGAGAGCGCGTGAATGGCATTCACGAGGTCAGCGGTTCGATCCCGCTCGGCTCCACCAACAACATCAGCATCTTAGAACAGAAATTCGAGCGGTCGCGTTCCGCAGAAATCGTCCTGCGGAACGCCGCGGAACGAGCCGACTTTGAACTTATGGTTGGACATTGCCTTTCGCCGCGTCGGCGGCAAGCGCAGCATCAAGATCTGCAGGGTCGATCTCCACAAGCTGCCGCGCGTTGGGTAACCAGCTCGACGGCAGCTCAATCGCCGTTTGCGTGCGCCGGTGCGCGACGAAGGTGAGGCCGTTCAACGGCTCCTCAGTCGTCTCGACGGCATAGGTGCCTGCCGGAAACGCTCCCTCGACGCCGCGCAACGAAAACGGATGCGCGAAGGTCACCGAGGTATTGGTCAATATTTCCGCCATCCGAATAATTCGCCTCTCGGTCATCAACAGCATGTGCCGACTAACCCGACGGCGCCCTCAGCGTGAGCTGAGGGCGCCGTCGAATAGCCAAGTCAGGCCAGCTTTTAGAGCTGCCGGCCCTTGGCGAAAGCGTCGACGTCCTTCTGGGCCTGGGTCTTGTCGAGCTGGTACTTGGACTGCACCCCGGTCACGAGGTCGTCCTTGCTTTTTAGCGCGGCAATCTCGGCGGCATCGAACTTCGGCCACTTCTGGCCGATCTCGCCGCGCATGCCGGGAGCGGATGTCTGCGGGGAGTTGGCGGTCGCGTGTGCAGCTTCGCTCATGGGAAATCTCCTAAAGTGTGAGTTAAGTATAATCTGAATGAGTACCATCCAAACTATTACTTCACTTTTACGCGTGAATTGCGTTCTCAGTGTGTCGGCACGAAATAAACCTAAAATTGTTATGTATATTTCTCAGCGATGGCTCGTCGCGTAGATTTGGTCTAAATTTCATTGTCGGCGAATAAATACCTAAAAGTGCCAAGTAGAGCGCTAGAATGTGCGCATTTATACAGCATAATTGCTTCTGTGCGGGCTGCAAAAAACGATCAAGGGATGGTCGTTGCTTGCGCCCAAAGGCTTGTGACGAAGCTCCCCGATGAGCTGAGAGTGATCCCTCAAGAGGTCGCGGCTGTGGTGACGGTGCTGCGTCTCCTTGGTCGGCTGCTCGATGGGGAGCCGATGCCAAATTGAACGAGCGTGGCAGCGTAAGTTCGCTTAGTCAGCCGCTCTAAGCTATCGGCCAGAATGCTGGCGCTCTGCGATCTCTGCCTTAACAGCATCCATTATCTTCGGGTCCATCACCGCTGCCCGGGCTACCTTTCGGGGTACTCCGTTCGCGACGAGATAATCAAAGTCGCGCGCTGCTGCTGACTGAGGCGCGGGCGCCCCCCGTGGCAGCCACGAGAGAATGGCCAGGGCGAGGACAAGTACTGCCAGAAATGCTGTCGCGCGTTTTGGGTCCATCGACCTATCGCACTCGATTGAAGGCCTGATCGTCCGGACAGGCGCCCACACTGAACACTCGGTAAGGCTGCCACCGATCTATACCCTTACCGCATGTGGTCTCGGAAAGGGTGGTGTCGCGATAGTCCTGTCTATGCCCACCCATTTGAACGGCTTGAGCATACCCGTCCACAAATTGCCGACCTTGTGGGCTAGCGAAGGCCACAAGTGTACGTCCTGGACGGGGGTTCAGTATGCGTTTCAAGTATGAGACTCCAGGCTTTCTGCGCCGAGCGGCAATCGGCATCTCGGCGCCTCACAGGTGGCGGACCAACGTCCGGCCCTGGATCTTCGACAGCCACAGCGGCATCCGGTTTCAGCTCACCGAGGGCGAAGAGATCGTCATCAACCGCCTGGCCGCGAGCGTGGCGCAGAGGGAGCCGACCGCAACCACGGACTCCGCCTTCGACTATCTGGCCGATGCGATCGTCAGGCGCCGTCTCGGATATGGCACCGATTGGCGCACCCTCGCGAACTGGACCGTCGGAGACTGGCACGGGTGGATCAACGCTGCCGAGGAACGTGTCATTCAGGCGGCAGCCTAAGCCGCGTACGAGAGCAGAAATGCTTGCACGGTTCTTCAAGTCTCTGCTGGCCCTGGTCCTGGTGGCGAGCCTTGTCGCGACCTCTGTACAGCCAGCCGAAGCGCGCCGCGGGCGAGGCATGTTTGCAGGGATAGCGTTTGGTCTCGTGGCGCTGGCGATTATCGAAGCCTCGCGCCACCGCCGGCACCATCACCGCTACGTTGAAAGACAGGTTCAACCGGAGCCGGAGCCGCAATGTGAGTGGCGCGGCCGTACCTGCTTCGACAACAAGTACGGCGACCATGTTTGCCAAGGCGGCGAGTACAGTTGCCGGCCGTAGGCGGCCGCGTCGTCAAGCCGGCACAATCTTGGCTACATTTAGCGCGCCGCTCAAAGAGCCTAGGCAGGAGACCCCACATGCATACGTCGCAGTCCCGCATGATCGCCGTTTCCGCGCTTGCGTTCGTTCTGGCGCTCGCGGCGCCGGAGGCCTCCATCGCACAGCCTACCAAGGGTGATGAGGGTACCGGCGGCGCAGCCGGATACTCGCCGCCGATCGGCACCGGTCCGGCAGCCGATTCCCCCGCCGCGCCTTCAACCACCGCGATGCCGCCGCCGCCCCCGGATGCCGGGCAGGCAGCGCCGGCGCCCGATGCCACCTCACCCGAGGGCGGCACGAAAAAGGACGACAGCACTCTGCCGGGCCCCGATCAGCCGGACTAGCGGTCAAACCCGAACGCGGGGTGGGTCGATGGCGACTGGCAGCGACCTGCGCCGCCTCGCGCTGGCACTCGAGGGCACAAGCGAGCATCCGCACTTCGATCGCGCGGCCTTCAAGGTCGCGCGCATCTACGTCACGCTCGCCGCGGACAAGCGTTCCGCCAACTTCAAGTTCACGCCCGACGAGCAAGAGTTCAAATGCATGATGATGCCGGACGCGTTTGCGCCGCTCGACAACGCATGGGGTCGGCAGGGTTGGACCGTCTGCACACTTGCCAGTGTCAGCTCCGCTGAGCTCAAAGCCGCACTCGAGATGGCTTGGCGGCACGCGCAGTCCAAGTCGCGCCGCAAGAGCTGAAGCTAACCCGGAATCGAGCTAGCCGCGCAACAGATCGCGCAGGCCTTTGCGCGCCACGTCGCGCAAGGCGAAGCTGGACTTCATGCGCGCGACTCCCGGCAGCCGTGAGAGCTGCTCCTTGTGGATGCGCTCGAAATCGGGAAGGTCGCGCGCCATGACCGTGAGCAGGTAGTCGTCGTCGCCAGACATCAGGTAGCAGGAGACCACGGAGGGCGCCTTGCCCACCGCCTTCTCGAAGGCCGCGAGCACATCCTCACTCTGGCTCTTCAGGCTGATCTGCACGATCACCGTCATGCCGAGATCGAGCGCGCGATGATTTACGTCGGCCCGATAACCCTCAATCACACCCGCTTCCTCGAGCGCCCGTATACGCCGCGCGATGGCCGTGGGCGACAGCGGGATGCGCTCGGAGAGATCGACCTGGCTCAAACGCGCATCCTCGAGCAGCGCGGCCAAAATGGCCCTATCGAGCGCGTCTAGAGCCTTCTCCTTCGCTTTCATGCGTGTTTTTGCCATTTGACGCAGAATATAGGCATTTCAAGGCAATTCCGCAAAGGAAAAGGCCAAGTATCGCTCCCGAATCGCGGCGATTCTCTCAATGCGAAACAAATCGCCGAGAGCTGCCGCGACCCTGAAGGAGGGACACATGCGCATTGGCGTTCCAACCGAGATCAAGAGCAACGAATTCCGGGTCGGCCTCGTGCCGGGCTCCGTGCGCGAGCTCGTCGCGCGCGGACATGAGGTGATCCTGCAGTCGGGCGCCGGCGCCGGCATCTTCGCCGACGACGCCACCTACGAGAAGGCGGGCGCGCGCATTGTGCCGGACGCCGAGGCGGTGTTTGCCGCAGCCGACATGATCGTCAAGGTGAAGGAGCCGCAGGCGATCGAGTACCGGCGGCTGAGGCCCAACCAGATCCTCTTCACTTACCTGCACTTGGCAGCCGATCCCGAGCAGGCTCGCGGCCTCATGGCCTCCGGTGCCACGGCCATCGCGTACGAAACTGTGACCGACTTTACTGGCGCACTTCCGTTGCTCGCGCCGATGAGCGAGGTGGCGGGCCGCCTTGCCATCGAGGCCGCGGCGAGCGCCTTGCGCCGCCCGACCGGCGGACGCGGCGTACTGATGGGCGGCGTTCCGGGCGTTCGCCCCGCAAAGGTCGTGGTGCTGGGCGGCGGTGTCGTCGGCACGCATGCGGCACGCATGGCCGCCGGACTCGGCGCGGAAGTTTCCATCCTCGACCGCTCGCTGCCGCGTCTGCGCCAGCTCGATGAGCTGTTTGAAGGGCGCGTACGCACGCTCGCCTCCACGCTCGAGTCCATCGAGACAGAGGTGTTCGGCGCCGATGTCGTCGTGGGCGCCGTGCTTGTCGCCGGCGCCAGCGCGCCCAAGCTCGTGAGCCGCGCGATGCTGAAGCAGATGAAGCGCGGCGCCGTGCTCGTCGACGTGTCGATCGATCAGGGCGGCTGCTTTGATACGTCGAAGCCGACGACGCACGCCAATCCGACCTTCGAGGTCGACGGGATCATCCACTACTGCGTCGCCAACATGCCAGGCTGCGTCCCGGTGTCCTCGGCCCAGGCGCTGAATAACGCGACCCTCCCCTATGTGATCAAGCTTGCCGACAAGGGCTTGAACGCGCTCGATCGCGATCCGCATCTTTCCGCCGGCGTCAACGTACGCGGCGGGCGTATCGCGCATCCCGCGGTGGCGGGCTCCCTCGGCTTCGACGGGACAAGCATCGCGGTCGTCGCCGCGGAGTAGCAAAAAGAAGCGCGCCGCTCGAACCCGGGCGGCGTGCATTTGCATTTTAGTTGGCAGACTTCAGAACTTTCTTCATCACGCTGATGAGCTCGTCGATCTCGCTCTTCTCGATGATGAGCGGCGGCGCCAGCGCGATCGTATCCCCCGTGGCGCGCACGAGAAGCCCGCTCTTGAAGGCCTCAAGGTAGCGCGTATAGGCGCGTTTGCCCGGCTCCCCCGGCGCCGGCTCGAGCTCGATCGCGCAGATGAGGCCGATGTTGCGGATGTCGATGACGTGCGGCAGCCCCATGAGCGAATGCACCGCCTCCTCCCAGTAGGGCGCAAGCTCGGCGGCGCGGGTCAGCAGCCCTTCCTCGCGATAGATGTCGAGCGTCGCGATGCAGGCGGCGCAGGCGACCGGATGGCCGGAGTAGGTGTACCCGTGCGCGAATTCGATCGCCTCCTCGGGGCCGGTCATCAGCGCGTCGTGGATGTTTCCTTTGACAAACACAGCGCCCATGGGCACGGCGCCGTTGGTGATCCCCTTGGCCGTGGTGATGATGTCGGGCGAAACGCCGAAGTATTCCGCGCCAAACGGCGCGCCGAGGCGGCCGAACGCAGTGATGACCTCATCGAAGATCAGCAGGATATCGTGCTTGGCGCAGATGGCAGCGAGGCGCTTCAAGTAGCCCTTCGGCGGAACGAGCACGCCGGTCGAGCAGGCGACCGGCTCGACGATGACGGCGGCGATGCTCGATGGGTCGTGCAGGAGCGCGAGCCGCTCCAGATCGTCGGCAAGCTCCGCGCCGTGCTCGGGCTCGCCGTGGCTAAAGGCGTTGCGCGACAGGTCGTGGGTGTGGCGCATATGATCGACACCCGCCACGAGCGCACCGAACATGCGGCGGTTAGCGCCGATGCCGCCGACCGAAGTGCCGCCGAGGTTGACGCCGTGATAGCCGCGCTCGCGGCCGATGAGGCGCACCTTGCCGGCGTTACCCCTAGCGCGGTGATAGGCGAGCGCGATCTTGAGCGCGGTGTCGACCGACTCCGAGCCGGAGTTGGTAAAGAACACGTGGTCGAAGCCGGGCGGCGCAATGTTGACCAGCTTCGACGCACACTCGAACGCCTTCGGGTGGCCCATCTGGAACGTGCCGGCGAAGTCGAGCTCGTCGAGCTGCCGGCGGATCGCCTCGGCGATCTTCGTCCGGCGATGTCCGGCGTTGACGCACCATAGCCCCGAGGTTCCGTCCATCACGCGGCGGTTATCGTCCGTCACGTAGTGCATGCCGTCGGCGGAAACGAAGAAGCGTGGCGCCTGCTTGAACTGGCGGTTCGACGTGAACGGCATCCAGAAGGCTTCGAGATCGTTTGTCTTGCGCCGTACACTCATAGGGATACCCGGTTCACGGCCTCCGCGAGGCTCGCCGCGAAAATATCCATGCCTTCCTTGACCAGCGCATCGCTCGCGGTAAGCGGCACCAGAAAGCGGATCACGTTGCCGTAGGCGCCGCAGGAGAGAAGGATCAAGCCTTTTTCGTTCGCGATCTTCATGAGCGTGGACGTGAGCCCCCGGGCAGGCTCGCCGCTCGCTGCACTCTTGACCAGCTCGACGGCGCACATGGCGCCAAGCCCACGGACGTCGCCGATGCAGTTCAGATTGGAATTGTCCTGCAGATCCCTGCAGCGGTCGAGAATGATCTTGCCGATGGCATTGGCGCGCTCGCAAAGCTTCTCCTCCGCGATCACGTCAAGGACCGCGTGCGCCGCAATGTCCCAGGTGGAGCGCTCCGTGAGGGAATTGAGATCGAGCTCCTCCTTTCCCCCCGTGATGTTGAGCAGGGAATGCAGGAATGCCCGGATCTATGTGTTGCCGGAACGCGGATAGGATGCGATCCAAACAACCCCGCCCATGTCTCGTCCTTGCCTAGGATGGTAAATGTGATAGGCTACTGTCGACAGTAGCTTACGGGTGAAGACTATTGCTTGAAACTTCAGGTTAGGACGCTTTTTTAGTTTTTAGTGGAGGTGTGCATTGGGGGGTTTCGGCATCGTCGACGGCGCGCAGTCTGCGCCGTTCGGGCGTTTACGGTCGAAGAGCCTGGCTGACGAGGTCGTCGCGCGGCTCAATGAAGCCATTCTCACAGGCCAGCTGAAGCCCGGCGAGAAAGTCGTCGAGGCTACGCTCTCGCGTCAGATGGACGTCAGTCGCGCACCCATCCGCGAAGCCATCCGCATGCTGGTCGAGCGCGGGCTCCTCGTTCAGTTGCCGAGGCGCGGCGTGTTCGTGCGCGAGTTCAGCACACGCGAGATCAAGGAGATCAATGAGCTGCGCCTCGCGATCGAGATCGGCGCGCTCTCGGGCGCCATGCGGGGCGGCTCGCTCCTACAGCTCGAGGTGCTGAACGATGCAATGGAGGCCGAGGGCCGCTCCGGCCTCGAGCGGGAGCTCGAAATTCACCGCGCCATCGTGCAGCTCTATCCGAACGAGCATTTCACGCACGCCTTCGACAGCGTCGCCAACGAGCTGCGGGTTGCCATCCTCGGCAACAAGCTCGACAACGTGTCGGCGGCGCTCAACAGCTACGACTACAAGCCGCTGATCCGCGTCATCCGCACGCGCGACCACGATCGCTCGATCGAACTCTTGACCGATTGCATCAACGGCTTTGCGACGCGCCTCCTGCAGGCGATCGGCCCCACGGAGACGAAAGTGGCCGAGACCCCCTCACGCGGACGCATCGCCGGCTGAGAGCGGCGCACTAGCGAAAATTCAGGTCTGCCGGCCGAGCCTCGCGGCGCGGGGCTCTATATCCCGCGTCTCCGCCGATTGCAGCTCCGTAAGTGAATTCTTTACGCCGGATCCACAAAATCACCGCAACTCTTCTGCTTTGGGCAGCCTCGCCCACGGCGGAAATTCGCGCGTTGTGCATAAACGTCAGACACCTGTGCACGAGCCGGCGGGCGCCGATTGTTTGCGAAAGAGGCGAGGTGTTAGCTCGGGCCGCGGTCGCAGTTGGTGATCGCTGCTTATCAAGTTGCGGGGGGTATAAATTGAAAGCGTCTTGGCTCGCTTTTGCGTCTCTCGTGTCGATCGGGTCCGCCCAGGCCGGCGAAATTGCTTCGCCCGCCGCAGGCGCCAAGATCGGTGAAACCGCGATCTCGCATATGTACCGCGTAGCCTGGCTCGCAGACTTCGGACGGCAGCAGGAAGAGCTTCAGCCCGCTCCCCGTCGCTTACCAAACCGACGTCAACGCTAGCTCGAACGTACAGGCGGCCGCCCTCGAGGCGCAGGCTGCGGTCGAGGCCCGGATCAGTGCGATCGCCGCGCATGTCGATGACGAGATGCGTACGATCGCAGCCGGCAAGCCCTTGCGCTACAAGCTGCACGTCGACTGCTCGTCGAAGTTCATCGCTGCGACGCGGCCGCCCGAGGGGCCCGTACCCGCGGTGCTCACGGCTTTTGGCTCCGATGTGGCGAGCGTCAAGGTCTCGGTCGAATCCTGCACCGTCAAAGTGCTTTGGAAGTTCCTCGATGCCGAGCAGGAAGCGCCGCAGATGCGGGCCTACTCCGTCTCGGTGCCGATCGAGCCGACTTCCGACTGAGGCAATCGCCGATTTAAATCGCCGACCTGCAGACTTTGCAAACCGTGCGCCCCCGCGTGCCCTTGACGAGCGGGGGCGCGCTGCGCTCTGGGGTGGGCTCAAACGAGCCCCGGCCGCCGGGGTCAGCAACCGCGAGTCGGAGAGGGCGACATGAGCGATACCGTCGAGGACACCAAGCGCAAGCTTCAGGAGCTCGAGCAGCGCATACACGCGGCTAAGTCCTCGCTTGGGGCGAAGGGCGAGATCGTGAGCGAGGCGCAGAAGGACTGGGACGCGATGGTCGAGACGCACGCCGACCTGCGCCGCAAGCTGGAGGCGGCCGGCAACCAGTCGGGCCAGGCCCTCGACGGCATCAGCCTCGACGTCGACGTGCTGCGCAACTCGTTTGAGCGGTGGATGGCACGGGTGGAAGGAAATTTCGACAGCGACGCTTCGCGCAAGGGCATTCGCTGAAGCCGGCAACGCGCTCTTAGAAACGCTGGCGGCGGCCGAGGATCTCGACCGCCGCGCGCGCTGTCGCAGAAAGTGGCAGCTTAGATGATGTCGATCTCGGCAGGCAGATAGCTCGTAACCTCGAGGCCGACTTCCTGCTCACGCACTTGCGGCTTGTTCCAGATCTTCATTGGTGTTTCCTCCTTGAGTGGAGAGGAGAGCACCCCCTCCTTCCCCGCCCGCGGGTATAAAAGGACGGCCCCTGCAGGGCAACGGGATTTTTTGCCCGTTCACCAGGGTAAATGTTTTTGTGCGCAGCACCTTACGCAGTTGCGAACACAATCGGTGGGAAGTTTCAGATTGGTTCCGCGGCTATTCGGCGTCGCTCGAATTCCACTTCTTGATGGAGTTCATCACCGACGGCCGGCAGGACCCGAGCGGCCCCTCGGCGGCGAGCGCGGTCGTCTCGTCGCCGCGTCCCATGGCCTGCTCGTAGTTGACCTTGCAGTACTCAGCCTGCCTGCGCTCCAGCTCCTCCTTTGATGCCTTCTTGACGGCATCGGGGTCCTGGATGGCTGCGAGCTGCTGGTCCGGGGCCTGAGCCAGCTCGCCAGGTGCCGGCAGCCGTTCGAGCGAAGGCGGCACGATGAGCGGCGCGCGCTCGGCAACCTGCGGCTCGCCACTTTTCAGCTTCGCCTTGGCGGAATCGGAGAGGCCGGCCATGTCGAACAGACCGCCGTTGAACTGGACGTCATCCATGGAGCATCCGCCCGCTGCAAACGCGAGGCAGAGCGGGATCGCCAGAACGACACCTCTAGGAAGGCGGGCTTTTGACGCCATTGCATCCCCCAGCCGCTGTTTGGTCCGCTTCTCGCCCTGTGGCGGCACCATTGTCTAACACACTGCGCTACAATGGCTTTGCGGCGTCTTTGCGACTCGTCAGGAACGAGTCATACAGCAGCCCTGCAACACCGGCAACAATCCCCACATCGGCCAGATTGAATACATACCAAGAGAATCCGAAGGCGTGCAGGAGAAAGAAGTCCGCAACCCCGCCCAGGAGCACGCGGTCGATGGCGTTGCCGAGCGCCCCGCCCATGATCAGCCCCAGGCAGACGGCCATGAGCCGGTTGGCACCCCCGCGGGCAAGCCACACCCACAGCGCAAATGTCGCAGCCACCCCGAGGGCCGCCAGCATGAGCTGGCCCCGGTAGCTCGCCTGATCGAACAGGCTGTAGCTGATACCGATGTTCTTCACGTAGACGAGGTCGAGGAACGGGGTCACCTCGACCCGGCCGAGGTCGGCGATGCCCAAGACGTGGAGCATCCACCACTTGTGCGCCTGATCGAGCACCAGCGTGGCGAGCGCCACGATGAGGCCCAGCCCGGAGTAGGGGCCCCAGAACCACGTGCGCGCGGCGGTCGGCTCGCTCATTGCGCACCGCTCTCGGCGCGGGCATCGAACTCGCGCACCGCGGCGGCGTCGCGCGGCGACAGATCGGGAAATTCCGGATCGGCGCCGACATCGCGCAGTACGCGCCAGGAGCGCGCGCACTTCTTGCCTTGCGCGAGCTTCGGCACGACGCCGACGCCGGACACATCGGGCAGGGTGAAGGCATCGGCCGGCGGCATCTTGGCGATGAGCCTCGCGGTGCTGGTGATCGCCACCTCGGCGAGGTCGACGCCCTCCAGCGCGGAGAGGATGGCGCCGTCGCCGACATAGACGTCGGGCGCCGCCTCGAGACTGGAGCCGATGCGCTTGGCCGCGCGCTCAAGCTCGAGCGCGCCGGTGACGACGCGGCGGACGTCGCGCACGCGCTCCCACTTCTGCGCCAGCTCGTCGTTGCGCCAGACCTGCGGGATCTCGGGGAACGTCTGCAGGTGCACCGAGCCCTGCGTGACGCCCTCCGTGCCGGCATGCCGCGCAAGCCAGGCCTCCTCGGCGGTGAAGGCGAGGATCGGCGCGAGCCAGACGACGAGGGCGTTGAAGATCTCGTCGATGACGGTCAGCGCCGCGCGGCGCTTCACGCTCGAATAGGGCTCGCAGTAGAGCGCGTCCTTGCGGATATCGAAATAGAAGGCCGACAGCTCCGTGTTCATGAACTGCGACAGCAGCGCCACGATCTTGCGGTAGTCGTAGGCGGCGTAGGCTGAGCGCACCTCGCCGTCGAGCACAGCGAGGCGGTGCAGCATCAGGCGCTCGAGCTCGAGGTCGTGCATGTCCTTCAGCTTGACGCGGTCGGCTGGGCCCAGATGTCCGAGCGCGCCCAGCATCCAGCGCAGCGTGTTCCTCAGCTTGCGGTAGGCCTCGATCGAGGCCTGCACGATGGCGGGGCCGAAGCGGATGTCGTTCTCGAAGTCGGCGGAGGCGACCCACAGGCGCAGGATGTCGGCGCCCGACGTCTTCATCACCTCCTGCGGCGAGAGCGTGTTGCCCTTGGACTTCGACATCTTCTCCTCGCCCTTTTCGTCGAGGATGAAGCCGTGCGTCAGCACGACGTCGAAGGGCGCGCGTCCGCGCGAGCCGCAAGATTCCAAGAGCGAGGACTGGAACCAGCCGCGGTGCTGGTCGGAGCCTTCGAGGTACATGACCCGGTCCTTGCCGCCGTCGCGCACCCGCTTGAGGCCGGCGAGTCTGGGGAAGTGCTTCGGGTCATCGAGCACGAAGGCGTGCGTCGAGCCCGACTCGAACCACACGTCGAGAATGTCGCGTACCTGCTCCCATTGCGAGGGATCGGGCACGAGGCCGTCCAGGAAGCGCTCGCGCGCGCCCTCTGCGTACCAGACGTCGGCGCCCTCATCGGCAAAGGCTTTGGCGATGCGCTCGATCAGCTCCTTCGACTTGCCGAACTTGTGCGAAGGAATGACCTCATCCGTCTCCTTGTTGACGTAGACGGTGATCGGAACGCCCCAGGCGCGCTGGCGCGAGATGACCCAGTCGGGGCGCCCCTCGATCATGCCGCGGATGCGGTTCTCGCCCGAGGCCGGCACCCATTCGGTCTCGCCGATCGCCTTCAGGGCGAGCTGCCGCAGGCCCTGGTTGTCGCTCTTGGGGATGCCCTTGACGGGCTTATCCAGCGCGATGAACCACTGCGGCGTGTTGCGGAAGATCACCGGCTTCTTGGAGCGCCAGGAGTGCGGGTACTGATGCTTGAGGCGGCCGCGCGCGATCAGGCCGCCGGCCTCGACCAGCGCCTTGATGACGGCGTCGTTGGCGTCGCCTTTGTTGCCCTTGTCGTCGATGACGCGCTTGCCCTCGAAGCCGGGCGCCTCCTTGGTGAAGCGGCCATCGGCGTCGACGGTGAAGGGGATGTCGGTCTCGATGCCGCGGAATTCGAGCTTTGCGATGTTCGCCATCCAGATATCGAAGTCCTCGCGTCCGTGACCTGGCGCGGTATGCACGAATCCCGTGCCGTCCTCGTCCGTAACGTGATCGCCCGCAAGAAGGGGGACTTCAAACTCGTATCCCAGCTTTCGCAGTGGATGCGCGCAAACGAGATCGGCCAAATTGTCGGCTGGGACGTCGTGCAATCTTCTGTAGTTACCCTTTTCGACGCGCGCGGCTTTGAAAACGTCCGCTGCAAGTTCGTCGGCGAGGATCAACCTTTCGCTCGTCTTGAGCCAGTTGTCTGGCGGTGCACTGACGACCTCGTACAGTCCGTAGTTGATCTTCGGGGAATAGCAAATCGCGCGGTTTCCCGGGATGGTCCAGGGCGTGGTCGTCCAAATGACGACGCCCGCACCAATGAGATGCATTTCTTCCATGACCGGCATGGGCCTGCTCGGGTCTAGCCGCTGACCCGTTGGAATCCAGCCTTTGCCTTGCTTGACGACAGGAAACTTCACCCAAACCGTGTCGCTGGTGTAGTCGTGGTATTCGACCTCGGCTTCGGCGAGCGCGGTCTTCTCCACCACGCTCCACATCACGGGCTTGGAGCCGCGGAAGAGGGCGCCGTTCATGGCGAACTTCATCAGCTCGGAGGCGATCGTCGCCTCCGCCCGAAAGTCCATGGTCGAGTAGTAATGCTCCCAGTCGCCCTCGACGCCGAGGCGCTTGAACTCCGCCATCTGCACGCCGATCCAGTGCTCCGCGAAGCGCCGGCACTCCATGCGGAACTCGTTGACGGGCACGCTGTCCTTGTCCTGGCCCTTGGCGCGGTACTGCTCCTCGATCTTCCACTCGATAGGTAGGCCGTGGCAGTCCCAGCCCGGCACGTAGTTGGAATCCAAGCCCAGCATCTGCTGGGAGCGCGTCACCACGTCCTTCAGGATCTTGTTGAGCGCTGTCCCTAAGTGGATGTTGGCGTTGGCGTAGGGCGGGCCGTCGTGGAGTATGAACTTGGGCCGACCCTTGGCCGCCGCGCGCAGGCGGTGGTAGAGCCCGAGCCTGGCCCAACGCTCGAGCAGCTTCGGCTCGAGCTGGGGCAGCCCGGCCCGCATGGGGAATTGGGTGCTGGGCAGGAACAGCGTCGCGCCCCAGTCGCGCGAAGTCGTCTTGGTTTTTTCCATGGGAAGGCCGTCTTGGATCAGCTGATGCTATGGTTCAAGCAGTGCACAGGACGAACCCGGATGCCCCTAGTGTCCTGTCTCCGAATTGCCGACCACATTGCCGCGACGTCGGACGGCAATTCGGAGACAAAAGGACACTAGCAGACTCAAGGTTCTAGTGTGGCTTATGTCTCGGAATTGCCGATGAACACCAAGCCGCTAGGTTGGTCGGCAATTCTAAGACGCCACACTAGCGCGGCGGCAGGTGTAGTTTCCGGTACATGTCGCCCCAGTTGGACCACGAATCGCAGCCAACGTGCTTGCCTCAGCGGCCGGGGACCAGGCACGGACCCTGCCCGCCGCTGCCACAACGCAACACGAGCTGGCACCATGATCGAGCGCAATGAGCGCAAGCCCTATTGGCGGCACACCAAGGTGCAGATGCTGACGAGCCTGTTGCCGTTCGTGGTGGCGATGATCGTGCTCCCGCTCTACGCCGACGCCCTCAACGACAAGCGCGTCCTCGGCGTGCCGCTCGGCTATTTCCTCGTCTGCCACGGCCTCATCGTCATCGCCTTCGTGACGATCGCCGCCTTCGTCAATCGGCAGGATGCCATCGATCACTGGCACGGCGCGCACGAGGACTTCTAGAGGCGACATGGCCTTCACCTCGCGCACCCGGCTCGTCAATCCGCGGCTCGGCACCTACTTCGGAATATTCACGGCGGCCTTCGCCGCGCTGGTGCTGCTGGCGATGATGTTCGAGCAGCTGGGCGCCACCGACGCGGTGGTGCGTCTCACCATGTTCGGCGGCCCGATCGCGCTATACGCGGTGATCGGCCTGGGCTGTCGCGCGCGCGAGGTCGCGGACTATTTCGCCTGCGGCCGCAGGGTGCCCGCCTTCTTCAACGGGCTGGTGCTCGCGGTGACGGCGCTGGGCGGCGCCGGCTTCCTGGCTCTGACCGGCTCGCTCCTAATCGTCGGGTTCGATGCCATGTGTCTCAGCATCGGCTGGTGTGCCGGTCTCGTCTTCATGGGGGTGCTGTTTGCGCCGTTCGTGCGCAAGTTCGGCGCCTACACGGTGCCGACGTTTCTCGGGCGCCGTTTCGAGAGCGGCATCGTGCGCGTCGTGGCGGCGGCGACATTCGCCGTGCCGATCCTCCTCCTGCTCGCGGCGGAGACGCGCTTTGCGGGCTACGCGGCGGCCTGGATGCTCGGGCAATCGGAGCGCCTGATGGCTGCCGTGGTCGTGGTCTGCGCCGCCGCCATCGTGCTCCTGGGCGGCATGCGCTCGCTCACGTGGGCGAGCGTCGCCAAGGCCATCGCCGCGCTCCTGGCGCTCGCGGTGTCCGCCAGCATCGTCGCTCTCATGGTCTCCAACCTCCCGCTGCCGCAGCTGACGCATGGCAATGTCTTGCGTCTGCTCACGCGCATGGAGATCGCCCAGGGCGTGCCTGTCGTGCTGGCCCCACCGCTGGCGTTCGATCTGCCGGGCGGGGGCGCCGAGCCGCTGGTCAAGCGCTTCATCCAGTCTTTCGGCAGCGTGGGCAGCCTGAGCTTCGTGCTGATGTCCTTCGTGGCGGCGGCAGGCATCGCCGCGTCGCCCTCCCTGCTGTCGCGGTCGGGTACGACGCCCGGCGTCTACGAGGCGCGCAAGTCGCTGGGCTGGGCCGTGCTCGTTGTCGGCCTCGTGCTGCTCACGCTGCCCGCGGTCGCCGTCTATCTGCGCGCGCTGATCGTCGAGCAGGTCGCCGGTCACCCCGGGGATCGCCTGCCCGCCTGGTTCCAGCTGCTGCAGCAGGCGGGTATCGCCAGGATCGAGTCGAAGACGCAGCTCGTGAAGCTCTCCGGCATCAGCTTCGAGCGCGATGCCACGCTGTTTGCGCTTCCTATTGCCGCAGGCTTTCCACAGGTCCTGGTTTATCTGGCGCTTGCCGGTGCGCTGGCCGCCGCGTTGGCCGCGCTCGCGTCATCCCTGGTGACGGCTGCGGCCATCGTGGCGGAGGACGTCATCTACGGCCTGCCCAACGAAGCAGCTCCGGACGCAGCCCGCATGAGCACGGCCCGCCTCGCCCTGCTCGGGGCAGCCTTCGTCACCATCTGGCTCGCCATTGCGCTGCCGGCCGATCCTTTGCAGCTGTTCTTGTGGTCGCTCACCTTCGGCGCGGCGGGCTCCTTTCCGGTGCTGTTGCTGGCCATCTGGGCGAAGCGGACCAATGCCTGGGGAGCACTGGCGGCGATGGCCACCGGATTTTTCGTGACCGCCTTTGTGTTGCTGTTGAGCGAGACGGGCGCGATCGGATTGCCGAGCGTCCTGGCCGGGGCTTTCGGCCTGCCGCTGGCCCTGGCTGCGGGCATCGTCGTCAGCAAGTTCACACCGGCGCCCGGACGCAACGCCCTCGACATCGTGCGCGACGTGAGGGTGCCGGGCGGGGAGACCATCTATGACCGCGAGATGCGGCTGCTGCGCCTCAGGAGCCGGGCGCCGAGTTGAGCTACCCTGCGACATTGCCGTGCGGTAACTTGCCTAGTGCGCCGGCTGGCATGTAACCATTGCAGCTTGCCAGCACTGACTCCAGGCCACAGCACGAGAACAGGAAGCGCCAAGCGATGTCGGCACGTGAGCGGCTCGGCCTCTATCCCGCGATCGAGCCCTATCGCCAGGAGCGGCTGAATGTCGGCGGGGGCTACGAGATCTATTTCGAGGAGTGCGGCAACCCCAGCGGCAGGTCGGTGGCGATCGTGCACGGGGGGCCGGGCGGCGGCTGCAATTCTACCATGCGGCGCTATCACGACCCGGCGCGCTACCGCATCGTCCTGTTCGACCAGCGCGGCTGCGGCCGCTCGCTGCCGCACGCGAGCCTCGAGGCCAACACCACCTGGCACCTGGTTGCCGACATGGAGCGGCTGCGCATCCATCTCGGCATCGAGCGCTGGCAGCTGTTCGGGGGATCGTGGGGGTCGACCCTGTCGCTGGCCTACGCCCAGACGCATCCCGAGCGCGTGAGCGAGCTCGTCCTGCGCGGCATCTTTCTGCTGCGGCGCGAGGAGCTCGCCTGGTTCTACGAGGGCGGCTGCAGCTGGGTGTTCCCCGAAGCGTTCGAGGAGTTCAGGAAGCTCATCCCGCCGGAGGAGCGCGGCGACCTGATCGCCGCCTACTACCGCCGCCTCACCAGCCCCGACCGCAACGTGCAGATCGCGGCGGCCAGGGCCTGGTCGGTGTGGGAGGGGAGCACGCTGTCGCTGCTGCAGGACCCCGAGCGCGTCAGGCTGTTCGGGGCCGACACCTACGCCATCGCGTTTGCGCGCATCGAGTGCCACTACTTCATCAATCGCGGCTTCTTCGAGCGCGACGATCAGTTGCTGGCCGGCGTGGACCGCATCCGCCATCTGCCCTGCGTGATGGTGCACGGCCGCTACGACGTGGTGACACCGGTCAAGAACGCCTGGGATCTATCGCGCGCCTGGCCGCAGGCGGACCTGCGCATCGTCGGCGACGCCGGCCATGCCATGACCGAGCCCGGCATCGTGCACGAGCTGGTGGGGGCGACGCGCAAGTTTGCTGGCGGGGCGGGGCGGCATTAGGTCGTTCGGGGCGGGAGGCCGCCGGGGCGCGGGTTCGAGGTTCCGCTTTCGGCGTCAAGGCCGGCACAGCGGCCAGTTATTCCCGAAAGGCCCATGCGGGCATGCCTGCGGTGATGCCTCTCAACCTGGCTGGTCGCCGCGCACACGGCGGCGCTCGGCGGCTTCGCGGGTCCACAGTTCCCACGGCCGATGCACTTGACCCTCGACCGAGGCTACGCAGGCGGCAGCCTCTTCTGCGGTGAGGGCCGTTATCGGACCAAGGCGCATGGCCTCGGATTGGTAGCGCGCGTTCAGCTCGGCATAGACGGCACGATAGACGACGAGAGGCAGCGACGGGGCCGTCACAGTCGAGCCGTGTCCGCGCATGACGACAATGTTGCTCTTGGCCAGTGACTTGGCGAGGGCGCGACCGAGTTCCGGCGAGCGGATCAGCAAGTCTGTTGCGGTACCGCCCGTGTCTCGGATCTCGAACAACGGGGCCTCGGGACCGATGAAGCCGGCCATGTGCAAGACCGCGCGCAGGCGATGCTGCACCGAGATGGAAAGCGGCACGATCGAATGCGAATGGCTGTGAACGATAGCCATGACATCGGACCGCGCAGCGTAGATCTCGCTGTGAATGAACCGCTCGAGATAGGGGCGCGGCCCCTGCGGATGGACGGGCGAGCCATCGAGATTGAATTCGAGGATGTCGCCGGCCGTCACACTGCCGGGCGCCATGTTGCGTGCCAGCAGGAAGCGGTCGGGCCGCTCGTCGTGGCGGACGCTGACATGGCCGAATGCATCGACGACGCCGTGGTCGTAGAGGATGTGATTGGCGGCGACGAGATCGAGGATCAGGCCGGGGTTGGCGGTCATAGAGGTCTCTCAATTTGCCGGCGGCGTGATGCCGGCGACTCTGGCGATCTCGGCGCTCCGTGTCGATTCCGCGGCAATGAAGCCCGCGAAGTCGGCGACCGTCTCGGTCACTGGCTCAGCCCCGAGCGCCGTCAGCTTCTGGACGAGCTCGGGATGCTTCGAGGCTGCCTGCACGGCGGTATTGAATTGGGTCACCAGGTCGAGCGGCATGCCCTTCGGGCCCCACAGAGCGTACCACAGCATGAAGCTCAGTCCTGGGAACCCTGCCTCGGCGATCGTCGGCACTGAGGGCAATTGCGGCACGCGCTGCTCGGACATGACCGCGAAGGCGCGCAGGTTGCCTGCCTGGATCTGCTGCAAGGCGCTGCCGAGCGGGGCAACCATGAGCGTCGTCTGTCCGCCGATGACGTCCGTGAGGGCCGGCGCCGTGCCGCGATAGCTGACGACGACAGCCTTGACGCCAATCCGGTTGTTGAAGCTTTCGGTGGCGAGGTGCCCCATCGCGCCAAGGCCGGAGTTCGAATACGTGTGCTTGTCCGGGGCGGTTTTCATCTCGGTGGCGAGAGCCCTGAGGTCGGCGGGGGTCTTGCCGGGGTGGCCGACGAACACCATGGGAGAGGTGGCCAGCCGGGAAATGGGCGAGAAGTCGGCGACGGGATCATAAGGCACCTGCTTCATGACGTGCTTCGCCATGAGATGGATGTCGGCATTAGTCAGAAGCGTCGTGCCGTCGGGTGCGGCACGTGCCACCTCGGCGGCGCCCAACGTGTTGTTGGCGCCCGCGCGGTTCTCGACCACCCAGGTCTGGCCGAGCGTGTCCCTGAGACGGTCCGCGTAGAGCCGGCCGATGGCATCGATGGCACCGCCGGGCGCAGCGGGAACGACCAGGCGGACATTCCGGATTCGTTGAGCGGACGCCGCGCGCGGCAGCGGAAACAATCCAAGCCCGCCCAATCCAAGCAGAGTCTTGCGGCGCGTGAGCAGGGCCATCCCCCAAGGCGTTCGGACTCACGTCATCACGCGAGACGCCGGGATCGTTGTCAAGGACAGCGCGTTCAAGACGCGAATCCTGCCGTCCCTCAGCTTTCAGGGCATAGCTGCACTGGAGTGACATTCCATCCGTTGGCGCGGGCCGCAGGCTTGTAGCCTGCGGTCAGCCAACGCGCGCGTCCGTCTAGTTGCGCAGCCGGGTGCGGACAATGCGGGGGAAATCCTCGGCTTCGCCGCGCGACTGGGGTGCGGGAGCCGCGCGGGTCTCCGGCGCCTCCTTCTCCTTGCGGCTCTCGCCGGCGGAGGACCACCAGCGGGCGAGGCCGGAGGGTGCCGAGGCGGGCGTTGCCTGGGGTGCGGGTGCCGCCACCCGCGGAAGGCTGGCTTCGGAGGCATAGGCCGGCGGGGCAGGAGGCGCATGCGTCGCCTGCGGCTGCGGGAGGCCGCCGCCGGCAAACCACGCGTCGATCAGGTCGAGCTCGTCGGCCGACAGGTTGAGGCCCTGGCCGCGGCAGCGTGCGACCACGAAATTGCGAAAGCGGCCGGCGAACAGGTTGGCGGAGGCGCCCTGCTCGAACCAGGGGTCGGCCTCGCTCACCACCTCGAGCACGAAGCGCACGTCGTCGCGTCGCACATCGAGGCCGCGCTCCTGGGCCCGCTGGGTGATGTTGGCCAGCGTCTGTGCGCCGATCAGGTCGTTGTCGCTGATCTCCTTGGCCATCACCTCGAACAGCAGGCGGTACTCGTGCGGGGCCAATGGCGGGGCCTGGCAGGCGTCCTGGATGCGGGTGATCGACTGCTGGATGGCGGCGGAGTTGGCGGCCGGCGGTGCTGCGGCTTGGGCAGCGGGTGCGGCGCTCCGTCCGGCGGGGGGAATGCTCGCGCCCGGACGGGTCGGCGGCAGCGCGCTTGCCGGAAGGGCCTGCTGCAGCGCCGCAGCGGTCAGGGGCATCGACTCCAGCGCGACCGGCTTGCTGGCCATCTGCCTGGCACCGGGCTCGCGCCCCTCCAGCGCGGTCGCCCTGCCGTCTTCACCATGCCGTTTCGGGTCGAAAGCCAGGTACGGCGGCTCCGAGGTCAATTTGATCTCCGCGGGTAGCTGCTGGCGCAGCAACTCGCGGAAGGTGCCGGCGCCGGCCCAGCTGGTGCCGATGGTCTTCTCGTGACCCAGCGCGCGCATGGCCCGCTCGGCCAGCGCCTCGAGCGGTACGGGCGCGGACGAGCCGCGCACGCCGCCCACCACCTCGGCCAGGATCTCGCGCCTGTTCTCGTCGGCTTTCGCCGAGGGCATGGCGATGCCCATGTCGCCGGCTGAGTCCTTCGGCAGCTCGCCGTTGAGGATGAGCGCGATCAGATCCGACTCCCGCACCTCGCCGTCGCTGATGGCCGTATAGGGGGCGGCCGTGTAGTCGTTGGCGAAGATCACCGTACGCCGGGCGTGCGCGCGCAGACGGTGCAGCACGGGCGTGAAGTCCGCGTCGCCCGACAGGATGACGAACTCGTCGAAGTAGGTGTCGTGGGTGAGATAGTCGCGGATATCCATCACCATGCGGATATCGGAGGAGTTCTTGAGCTGGGCGGTGAGCGGGGGGCAGTCGATCACCTCGAAGCCGGCGCGCAGGAAGTGGTGGCGCACGAACGGGAAGGAGTTCATGTCGGTGGAATTGTCATTGGTATTGCGCCGCGGCACGGGGTTGCCGTAGCAGCGGTTCATGACGATGCGCCGGGTGCCGGTGAACGGCGCGTTGGTGGGCGTGATGAGCCGTCCGGTCTCGATGCCGCGCAGCCACCCGCTGGCGTCCTTGGCGAATCGCTTGGCGGCCTCTTCGCTTTTGCGCTTCAGCGATAGGTAGATGTTGTCGTAATCGACGAACACCGCGCTGAGGCACGGCCCGCCAGCTTCCCTCTTCATTCGACGGCCCCCAAAATTGCCTGCTTTGTCGTTGCGTCGCATGCAAAAGTGCAGCGCGCGCAATGCTGCGTCCCATGCAAACTCTGAGTCGGGCGAACGGAGCAAGTAGTAGCTACAAACGCGTGCCCGCCTTCGGGGAAAACGTTAAAAACGCCACACGGGGCACGGGCTGAACCGGGCTAATGCGTGGACGGAGCGGCAGGAATCGCTACTCCTGGAGGTCGCGGCCTGGCACTGCGCTCACCCCGGCTCAAAGCCCGGCGGGGCCAGCTTGAAGCCCGTGAATTGGAAGCCGGGCGCCACCGTGCAGCCGACCAGCGTCCACTCACCGCGGCTCTCGGCCTGCTGCCAGGCGCCGGCCGGCACCACCGCCTGCGGGCGCTCGCCGGCGGCAAGATCGGCCCCCAACCGCATCTCGCGCCGTCCCTCGGCATCGACGATCGTCAGGGCCAGGGCTGCGCCCGCGTACCAGTGCCAGGCCTCTGATGCGTCGACCCGGTGCCAGCGCGACACCTCGCCGGCGGCGAGCAGGAAATAGATGGCAGTGGACGCGGCCCGGCCGGAGCCGTCTGTGGCCGCATCGCAAAACGTCTCCCGGTAGTGCCCGCCCTCGGGATGCGGAACGAGGGAGAGCAGGCGGATGACGTCGGTGGCGGAGAGGGTGGTGGTGGTCGGGTTGGCTGGTGTCATGCCGGAGGGAGTCCCTGGCATTATCGTCATTGTGCGCGCGCGAAATCTGGCGGAGGGAGTGGGATTCGAACCCACGATACGGTTGCCCGTATACACGCTTTCCAAGCGTGCGCCTTCAGCCACTCGGCCATCCCTCCGCGGCGCGCGTACCGCGAGCGCCCTGCCCTGGGGCAGGTTGGCCGGGAATATAGATGCGGCGATCCTGAGCGCAAGCGGATTGGGCGCGGCGGCAGGGCCGCGCCATAGGAGTTCGGCGCCCCCACCGGCTGCCTTGGCCGCGAGGCCTCCCGGCTTACGGCGCCACTGGTGGTTCTCGGTCGGCGCGGGCGGCCTGGGCCCGGCCGCTGGCCACGTCACCGTTGCGGCGCCGCAATCCTTGTGCATTGTGGCGCTGCGGCCAGGCGCGCTGACGGCGAGCCTGCCGCCAAGGGGTCAACGGTTCGGCGCACCATGCTGGCTTTCTTTCGTTTCCTGGCGGGCACGTTCCTGCTGATTGCGGTGATCGCCGCGGTCTATGACGGCACGCGCTCGCTCGGCACTGGTGGCCTGGCGATGACGTCGCTCATCGAGCACTGGTCGAGGCTGGCGCCGGCGCTGCTCAATGCCGTGCAGGGCGCGGTGGTGCGGGCCACCCACCCGCTGGTGTGGGAGATAGGGCTGCGCAAGCTGTTGGGGGTGCCGGCGTGGGTCGCGTTCGCCTTCCTTGGCCTGCTTTGCGCCTATGCCGGACGCCGCCGCCGGCGCGTCAACGTGTACGCCAATTGAGGCGCCGACAGCGTCGCTTCGCGAGCGCGGCCATGCCGGGGGCATGTCTTCGACATGACCCCCGCACCCCGCTGGCGGGGCACCCGCCAGACCACCCGCTTTTTTTGGGATCTCGCTCTAGAGCCTACGCTTTCCAGCGCGACCTCGCCGTTTCTGTGCGATCTCCTTGCGTCGCCAGGGCTCAGAGACGTAGCCCGCGCTATGCCAACCCGTTGTCCCACAGACTGTGCAGCCTTGTCCTTGCCGTCGGCGGCGCCAAAGTCCCCTGCTTCCTCGCCCATGGCGATGCGCATGACCTTGACGGCGTTGGCGATTGCGGGCCGATTGCGATAGGATGACTCCAAGAAGCTGCGACGGGAGGCGGCGTTATGATGGATCACTTGCTTAGCGGCGGCGAGGTCGTGGCTGGCCTAATCGCGCTCGTTGCTTGGTGGTTCGCACTCAGGCTTCTTGGGCGACTGCGGGGCAACAGGGAACTGTCGGCTCTGATGTTCGCCGTCGTGCCGTGCTTCTTTCTTCTCTGGTTGGTTGGGGGCTTCATCCTGATCATGAGAGGCACCGGCCGCATGTGATTTGGCGGCCCGCAATTGATCAATCGGGTGCTAGCGATTGCCGGAGGGGGCCGAGCCGCCGATGATGGCAAACGACGTGCGGGGCGCCGTGATCACGTCGACGGCGATGCCGGCGACAATCAGCACGGCCATGCCGGCGACCAGGTATTTCATGGCGCGCGCATGACGGGAGTTGATCTCGGCTTTCTCGACGTCGCTCAGCGGCGGGCTCGATTCGGTCGGCGTCTTGCGCCCGAAGAACTTGAGCACCGGCTTCTCGATCGAGCGGCGCACGGTTCCGCCGTCCACCACGTCGACGCCGGCGCGCTGCGCGATCTTGGCGCCGATCTCGGGGAAGGGCAGGGCCGAGTCGACGTTGTCCTCGTTGACGTTGCCGAGCCGCACGTGCTCACCGTCCTTCAGGGCGAGGCGCGTGGCCCGCAGCAGCACGGGCGCCATCGCATTGCCGAATAGCACTTCGCGGGTCTCGACCGCGGCGATCTTGTAGTAGGGGATCTCCTTGTTGAAGAAGTGCAGCATGGGCGTGGCCCCCGCGCCGCGTCCGCCCTGCGGCAGGGTGATCCGCACGGCGGTCTCCCCGAGCTCGACGCGGGAGCGTAGCGACAGGTAGAGCTGCACGCCGAGCAGCCCCATCAGGCCCGTGAACAGCGCGCTGAAAATGATCAGGCCGATGGTGTCGAACCACAGGCCGTGCACCAGGCGGCGGGCGAGCATGGCCGGCAGGCTGGCGTAGAAGGGAAGCAGGATGAGGAATGCCAGGGAGAGCGCCGTCTTGCGCCCGGCGCCTGCCTCGTAGACCGCGCGCCCGGGGGCCTTCGCCGCTTCTGCCATCGCCGCTTCTCCCTGCCATCACCGGAACTTGACACGGATGTGTTGTGCCTTTCCGTCGCGGAGCATTATATCAAGAGCATCCGCCGCAACGCCACGGGTCGAATTGCCATGCTGTTTTCCCGCAAGAAGCTCGAGATCCCCACTGCCGACAGCGCGCTCAAGGGCCGCGCCGAGCCGATCCCGACGGCCAAGGCGCACTTCCTCAATAAGCGCGCGCTCAAGGGCCCTTATCCCGACGGGCTGGAGACGGCGATCTTCGGGTTCGGGTGCTTCTGGGGCGCCGAGCGCAAATTCTGGGAGCAGGGCGAGGGAATCTGGGTTACGGCGGTCGGCTATGCCGGCGGCGTCACGCCAAATCCGACCTACGAGGAGGTGTGCTCCGGCCGCACCGGCCACAACGAGGTGGTGCTGGTAGTGTTCGATCCCAAGAAGGTGAGCTACGAGGCGCTGCTCAAGACCTTCTGGGAGAGCCACGATCCCACGCAGGGCATGCGCCAGGGCAACGACGTCGGCACGCAGTACCGCTCCGGGATCTACGTGACGTCGCCGGCCCAGCGCAGTGCGGCGGAGGCCTCCAAGGCGGCCTATCAGAAGGTGCTGTCGGCCAACAGCTATGGGCCGATCACCACCGAGATCGTCGATGCGCCGCCCTTCTATTTCGCCGAGGACTATCACCAGCAGTACCTGGCCAAGGTGCCGCACGGCTACTGTGGGCTGGGCGGCACCGGGCTTAGCTGTCCAGCGGGGGTCGGCGTCAAGGCCGAGGCGTGAGCTGCCCGACGGTCGCCCGGTGATGTGTCCATTCGGTCGCGGCGCTGTGGCGTCTGCCGGACGCCTCGGCGCCGTTTTGGCTCTGGCGGTCGCTCTGCTCGCGCAACCCGCGCAGGCGGAGGCTCCCCGCCCGCCGGTGGCCAAGCGCATTCCCGTAGCCCTCGAGCACCACGGCATCTCCCACACCGACGACTATGCCTGGCTGCAGACCGAGAACCTGGAGGGGGTGCTGCAGCGGCCAGAGGCGCTGCATGATCCTATCCGCCGGCACTTGGAGGCAGAGGGCCACTATGCCCGCGCCATGTTGGCGTCCAACGGCGAGTTCGAGCGCCAGCTGGTGGCGGAGATGCGGGCGCGCATCAGCCGGCGCGACGCGGCGGTGCCGGAGCTGTGGGGGCCATGGAAATACTACACCCGCTACCAGCTCGGCTCGCAGCGCAAGCTGCACTGCCGGCGGCCGCGCGACGGCGGGCCCGAGCAGGTCCTGCTCGACGAGAACGCGCTGGCACGCGGCCGGCGAGCCTTCTCGGTGGCGGAAACGGCCGTCAGCCCGGATCACCAGCTCCTTGCCTACTCGGTCGACGCGGACGGTGCGGAGCACAATACGCTCAGGGTCCGCGACCTGACGACCGGTCAGGATCTTGCAGATACGATCCCCGAGGTGCGCGGCGGCGCGGTGTGGTCGAAGGACAGCCGATGGCTGTTCTATGTGGGGCGCGATCCGAGCAAGTGGGGACAAAAGGTCTTCCGTCATCGGCTCGGCACTGCGACCACTGAGGATGAGCTCGTCTATGAGGAGAAAGCGCTGGGGTTTTCCGCTTCGGTGCGGGTCACGCTCTCCGACCGCTTCCTGGTGATCGAGGCCAGCGACTTCTCGACCGCCGACGTCAGGTTGGTCGATCTTGCCGATCCCACCGGGCCGCCGCGGCCCGTCACCGAACGCAAGCAGGGCCAGAAGTATGTGGTCACGGACCTGGGCGATCGCCTGATCTTTCTCACCAACGCCGACGGCGCTATCGATTGGAAAATCGCCGACAAACCCGTGTCGGCCGCGGCCGATTTTCCGCTGCGGGAGATCGTCCCCCACCTTGCCGGAAGGGTGATCGAGGAGCTCATCGTTTTCCGCCAGCATCTCGTTTGGCTCGAGCGCAACCGCGAGAGTGGCCGCCAGCAGATCCGCATTCGGCGCTGGGCGGACGGTACCGAGCACGCGATCACCTTCGGCGACGAGCCGGCCAAGGTCGAGATCCTGACGGGGCTCGAGCAGGACACGCGCACGCTGCGCTACACCTATCAATCCATGGCGCGGCCCAAGCAGGTGTTCGACTACGACATGGAGACGCGGGAGCGGACGCTGCGAAAGGTGGACGACGTGCCGAGTGGCCACGACCCCGCGAGCTACGTCACGCGCCGTCTCGCCGCTCCGGCCAAGGATGGTGCCAGCGTGCCCATCACCGTCCTCTACCACAAGAACACCAAGCTCGACGGCTCGGCGCCAGTCTGGCTGTACGGCTATGGCGCCTACGGCGACAAGGAGGACCCCGAGTTCGGCATCGAGCGGCTGTCCCTGGTGGACCGCGGGTTCATCTATGCCATCGCCCATGTCCGCGGCGGCGGCGAGAAAGGCGACGCCTGGCACGAGGCCGGTCGCCTGGCGAGCAAGGTCAACTCGTTCACGGATTTTCTGGCCGTCGCCGAGCATCTGGTGAGCGAGCGGCTGACGCGGCCCGGTCGCATCGTCGCCTCTGGCGCTTCGGCCGGCGGCCTGCTGGTCGGCGCCGCCGTCAACATGCGGCCCGACCTCTTCGGTGGCGTCTATGCCGAGGTGCCGTTCGTCGACTGCCTCAACACGCTGCTCGATCGCGACCTGCCGCTCACCGAGGCCAGCTTCTCCGAGTTCGGCAATCCGGTCGAGAGCCGCGCCGATTTCGTCAACATCCAGAGCTATGCACCCTACGAAAACGTGCGCGCCCAGGCCTATCCGCCGATGCTGATCTCTCAGAGTCTCAACGACTCGCGCGTGCCCTACTGGGAGGCGGCCAAATGGGTGGCGAAGCTCCGCCACCTCAAGACGGACGACAACCCCGTGATCCTCTACATCAAGATGCGTGGCGGCCACAGCGGCGGCTCCGGCCGCTTCGACAATTTGGAGGATTACGCCTGGGCCTACGCGTTCGCGCTCGGGATCGCGGCCGGGGGTCAGACCCGTTGACCTAGGAGCCTGTCCGAGTAGTCGGTTGCTCTTGGGAGGCGAGTCTGAT
>JRHI01000049.1_pt1 | contig 108175 bp, 88 predicted proteins | sample 215371 | NCBI WGS metagenome assembly JRHI01 (sample SAMN02929681, study PRJNA255918) | sediment metagenome | biome: cave system; feature: Ice Cave; material: Sediment; isolation source: sediment from deep within a dark volcanic ice cave with no known source of... ...
ACATCTCTGGGTGTGGAAGGAAGATCCGTCTGACTATACCCCCTCCGGCTGCGGTAGAAATCATCAGCCACCTGTGGTGCTAGCATTTCACCAGCCAGTTAACGCCGCGCAAAATTCTTGCGTAACTGTAACAGACCGTTATGGTTATGTGAGACTTCCCAACTTGCGCTGCACGCGGCCATGGACGAGGGCGCAAAGTTTACCTGGCCCACCCGAATTAGCGCGGAAGCCTCGACAGAGCTTAGCGGGTAACAACCAAGCTGCGCAGTGCTGCAATCCGTTCCTCGAGAGGAGGGTGGGTGCTAAATATTCCGGTCAACAACCCACGCGCAGAGAGCGGCTTGACAATAAACAATGCAGAGGTAGCTGGAGAAACATCCATTGGAATGCGTTTGTTGTAAGCGCCGAGTTTCTCAAGGGCGCGCATTAAGCCTTGCGGGTATCCCACCATGCGAGCACCGGTGGCGTCAGCCGCGAATTCGCGCTGGCGTGAGATCCCTAACTGAATTAGCATCGCGCCGATGGGCGCGAGCAAGAGCATAAGTAAACCCGAGCTACCACCGGCGCGCTCGTCATCACGAGAACCGCCGAACCAAAAGCCCATTCGAGCGATGAAGGTAACCGCACCCGCGATAGTTGCGGCAATCGAACTGGTCAAAATGTCGTAATTGCGCACATGCGATAGCTCGTGGGCGATCACGCCTTCGAGTTCTTCGTCATCCATCAACTCCAGCAAACCCTGCGTTACAGCAACAGATGCGTGGCTGGGATTGCGTCCGGTAGCAAACGCGTTAGGCGCTGGTTGAGGAATGACATAGAGCTTGGGCATTGGCAAGCTCGCCTTGCCTGCCAAGCGTTCCATTACCGCGTAAAGGCGTGGAACTTGCTCGCGGGTGACAGGCCGCGAGCCGGAGGACATGAGGGCAATCTTGTCTGAAAAGAAATAGGCCACGCCATTCATCAATATGGCGAGTCCCAGGGCTACGGCCATGCCGTTGGGCCCGCCAAAGCGGTCGCCGACGAGCACCAGAATAATCGAAAGCGCCGCCAGCAGAAACGCCGTCCTCAAAATTTTCATGTGCTTACCTTTCTGATGACTCGTTCAGGTGCCGATTCATTTGACGAAGCAGTAGTCTGACACACGACTAGTGACCGTCGCCTTCCTTATTTTTGACGGCCCCCAACTCCCTTCTTCTTCTCGCCGCTTTCTTTCTTTTGCGTATCCCCTTGATTGTTTCCCGCACGCTCGAAACGCATGTGATCGGAGCGTCCCTCGCGGTTTACGATCACATGATCGCCGGGCAAGATTGTGCCGTCGAGTATCTTCAACGCAAGCGGATCCTGTACCAACCGCTGAATAGTGCGGCGCAAAGGTCTAGCTCCGTACGCTGGATCGAAACCCTCGGTAAGCAGCAACTCGCGCGCTGTCGGCGTAAGATCGAGCGTAATCTTTCGCTCCTCCAGCATCTTTGCAACGCTATGTAAAAGTAGATCGATTATCTTCTCGAGTTGATCACGGCCCAGCGGGTTGAAGATCACGATCTCGTCTATACGGTTGAGAAATTCAGGGCGGAAGGTAGCGCTAAGCGCTTCCATCGCTTCCTTCTCAGCGCGCTGAGAATCTTTTCCAGCCAGTTCAAATATCGACGTCGAGCCAACGTTGCTGGTCATAATCAAAACAGTGTTGCGAAAATCCACGGTGCGGCCCTTTCCGTCAGTCAGGCGCCCATCTTCGAGGATCTGCAATAGAACATTAAAGACGTCCGGATGCCCTTTCTCGATTTCATCGAAAAGCACCACCGAATAAGGATGGCGTCGCACCTGCTCGGTCAGCTGCCCCCCCTCTTCATATCCAACGTAGCCCGGGGGCGCGCCAATCATCCGCGAAACGGAATGCTTCTCCATGTACTCAGACATGTCGATCCGGATCATCATCTTTTCGTCATCGAAAAGAAATTCCCCTAAGGCGCGCGCCAGTTCCGTCTTACCAATGCCAGTAGGACCAAGAAAGATGAATGAACCGAGCGGCCTGCGCGCGTCGGAAAGACCGGTACGACTACGGCGAATAGCACTGGCGACGCGCGCCAGTGCTCCCTCTTGTCCAACGACTCGGCGCCGCAGCCGCTCTTCCATGTGAATGAGTTTCCGCGCCTCGCCCTCGAGCAATCGGCCAACAGGAATACCGCTCCACTTGGCCACAATTTGGGCAATATCCTCCTCATCTACTTCTTCCTTCAGCATCCGCCCATTCCTTTGGATATCCGCCATGTGCTGCTCGGCTTCGCGAAGTTCGCGCTCCGCCGCCGTGATCTTTCCATAGCGAATTTCCGCAACCTTGGAGAGGTCGCCGGCCCGTTCGAAGCGTTCGGCCTCGGTGCGAAGCTGCTCGATTGTTTCCTTCAGCTTGCGAATGCGGCCGATGGCGTCTTTCTCGGTCTGCCATCGCGCCTTCTGTGCGTTCGATTCTTCGCGCAACGCTGCCAGTTCTTTTTCGATGTGTTCGCGACGTTGCACCGACTGCGGATCGGTTTCCTTCAACAAAGCCTGGCGCTCAATTTCGAGCTGAAGAAGGCGGCGCTCAATCGTATCAATCTCGAGCGGCAGCGAATCGATTTGCATGCGCAGGCTCGCTGCGGACTCATCCACCAGGTCGATGGCTTTATCCGGTAAGAACCGGTCAGAAATGTAGCGGTGCGAAAGTGTGGCCGCAGCGAGAATAGCAGCGTCCTTGATGCGCACGCCGTGATGCAGTTCATAGCGATCCTTCAAACCGCGGAGAATCGCAATCGTATCTTCCACCGAGGGCTCGCTAATCAGCACAGGCTGAAAGCGACGCTCGAGTGCCGGATCTTTCTCAATGTATTTCTTGTACTCATTCAGCGTTGTGGCGCCGATAGCCCGTAGTTCGCCACGCGCCAGTGCCGGCTTCAACATATTGGAAGCGTCCATGGCACCTTCCGCAGCTCCAGCTCCAACAAGAGTGTGCAGCTCGTCAATAAAGAGAATGACTTGACCTTCTGCTTCGGTAATTTCTTTAAGTACTGCTTTCAATCGGTCTTCGAACTCACCTCTGTACTTCGCGCCCGCAATAAGTGCGGCCAAATCCAGCGCAACGATTTTCTTCGGCTTTAAGACCTCCGGCACGTCACCAGTAATAATCCGCTGCGCCAGGCCTTCCACAACCGCCGTCTTACCCACCCCCGGCTCGCCAATCAGCACTGGATTGTTTTTTGTCCGCCGAGCCAGAATCTGCATCACGCGCCGAATCTCATCATCGCGGCCGATCACCGGATCCAACTTGCCCCGGCGGGCCAGCTCGGTAAGGTCACGCGCATATTGCTCCAAGGCACGGTACGTCACCTCGGGGTTTTGAGACGTTACCCGCTGCGACCCTCGTACTGATGTAAGGGCATGCAAAATCGCATCGTGCGTCGCGCCGTGGCGCTTCAGAGTCTGCCCGGCAGGGTCGCGCGTAAGCCCGGTTAACGCCAGAAACAAATGTTCCGTGGAAACGTATTCATCCTTAAAATTTTTGGCTTCTTCGAATGCGCTCTGCACCGCCTGATTGGCCGCCTGTCCGAGGTGCTGCTGGGAGATTCCGCTGACCTTCGGAAGACGGCCCAGCTCTGCGTCAATATCCCGCGCCAACGCCTCGGGGCGTACGCCCAACTTTGCCAGCAGAGGCGGCACTACTCCGTCCTGTTGCTCAATTAACGCGGCAAGCAAATGGATGGGCTCAACCTGTTGCTGCTCATGGCGCGCGGCCATCTCCTGCGCCTGTTGCAGCGCCTCTTGCGCCTTCACCGTTAATTTGTCAAAGCGAAGCATCCGAATCTCCTCACTACCGCATCCCGAAAAAAACACGAGAGGGGCTGGCACCTTCCCAGCCCCTCTCAATACTGTATCGAGTTCTACCTTCCCGAAGCGGCGGCCGCATTCCGGCTTTCGGTTGCGCCCACTTTTCTGCTTTCGTTTGCGTTCGCGTTCGTATTTACGTTCACCCTGATCTGCTTTGGCTTGGCTTCTTCACGCTTCGGAATCGTCAGCGTTAGAACTCCATCCTGGTAATTGGCCTGGATGGCCTCGGTATCAACCGTGCTGGCGAGCGCGAAGCTGCGGCTGAAGGCTCCGTAGGCACGTTCAACGCGAAGATAATGGTCTTCGCTGACATGCTTTTCGAACTTGCGTTCTCCGCGGATCGTCAGTACGTTATTTTCCACCCGAATATCCAAACCGGCGGGATCGATGTCCGGCAAATCCGCTTTGACAACGAGTTCATGCTCAGTCTCGTAAATGTCTACGGGTGGGGCCCAGGTCGTCAGAGCAGACTCGTTGTTTCCCCGGCCGCTAAAGTCTTCAAAAGCGCGATTCAATTGTTCCTGCAAAGTAGCTAAACCTCGAAAAGTACTCATGTTCGCCTCCGTAATATGACTACAACGAGATAATAAAATCTGCGTGCATCATTGTCAAGTTATTTTTAGCAAGTGTAGAATTCTAGTAAAAGCAACAGAACTATTGTGTTATATCTGATTTTGACCCACGAGCGGGGGCAAACACTTTACGTCTAACCTCGGCCGCTGGTAGACTGCCAACGATGAAACTTACGGACCTAGACTACGACCTCCCCCCAGACCGCATTGCGCAGAAACCTCTTCCTGAACGTGACGCATCGCGAATGTTGGTTATGGAGCGTTCAAGCGGAACCTGGAATGACTGCACGTTTCGAGATTTTCCCGAGATTCTCAGTGGGGATGAGGTAGTAGTGCTGAATTCCGTCCGAGTGATTCCGGCAAGGCTGTTTGCGCGACGCCAGGGTATCCACGCACAACCACTCGGACAGAACTCACGCGTTCGAGGTGAGTTCTTGCAGTCGCCAATCGAAGTTCTTCTTGTGCGGCAAGTTCAACCCTCCACATGGGAATCGCTGGTCCGTCCAGGACGGAAAGTTGGGATCGGGGAATGGTTGACGTTTGGAGAAGATGAGCTGCAGGCTGAAGTCATTGGCCGCGGCGAGTACGGTCTGCGCACGCTTCGCTTCAATGCCACGGAGCTATTTCCGATTCTCGAACGTCTCGGACATACACCACTGCCGCCTTACATCGATCGTCGTGACGACGAAGCCGACCGGGAGCGTTACCAAACGGTTTTTGCCAAGCAGCCTGGCGCGGTCGCGGCACCGACTGCGGGTCTGCATTTCACGCCTGCGATCCTTGAACGTATGCGTCTCCGGGGAATTCCGATTCTTGAAATCACCCTCGAAGTAGGGCTGGGGACATTCCAGCCGCTAAGAAGCGAAGAGGTCGAGCAACACCAAATGTACTGTGAAGCCTACGAAATCCCTCCCGAAACTGCGCGTGCGCTTGATGTCGCCCGGCGCGAAGGTCGCCGTGTGCTAGCTGTTGGAACCACGGTCGTGCGGGCACTGGAGGATGCTGCCGCAAAGTGGGGCGGCTCCCAAGGCCGTTCGCACCTTGCGTCAGTCGCTCCCGGCAAAGCTGTCGCGGACATTTTCATTTATCCGGGCTTTAATTTCCGCATGGTCGATGCGTTGCTGACTAATTTTCATCTTCCCAGAACAAGCTTATTGGCGATGGTATCTGCGTTTGCTGGACGAGAACATATTCTCCGCGCTTACCATCACGCGATCGTAAAGGGATACCGTTTTTACAGTTACGGCGATTGCATGTTGCTCCGGTGAAAGCCGCTTCAGAAGAGGTCCTTGCACGGGCACACGAAAAACGAGGGAAGGCTCGATAAACTTAGAGCCTTCCCTCATAAGCCCGTGTGAAATGAGTTTTTACAGTTAGTTAGCAAGCACCAACACGCGGCGATCGCCCGCAAAGCGTACTTCCTTTACTTCACCGTCTGCGCCCAGCAAAACTGAGCTGTTAGAAGCCTTAATTTCGCGCTCTTCCCAGCGTCCTTGGGCTTCGCCGAGCACGACCTTACCTTTTTGTACGGTAACCTTTGTTCCGTCGATGAGAAGGTGATACTCGCCCGCCTTTAGGTCAGCCTTACCGAACTTTGCTGCCTGCGATATGGTAATTACTTTTGAAATGGGTTTGGCGACGACTGGCACTGCCATGGCAACAACGACTAACAGCGCCACCACTGGTAGCCACGTTTTGCTTCCGCGCATAAGATCAATTCCTCCTTGAGTAGGTTCAGGACAACCGTTCAATTGGCCAGGACAGCTACGAAGGAGTTGACACACGGCGCACGGTGCGAGTAGGCTCGCGCCAAGACACACATACTTCCTGAGCGCACAGCCGGTGAAGAATTGCGTGTCACGGCCCCGCGGCTGCCACCGCGGGGCCACTTTTTTCTCCGACGTATATTTACAACTGCCAGCCTAAGATTGCCTGCATTGCTATAGACGAATGCACTCCGCTAAATGTTTCATGGGAAATACAACTTAGCCATGACATCCTTGAAGAATCGACGTTAATGGCTTGTCCTCACCCAGCGTGCGCCGCCTATCTTGCAACTTAGACGTCCTGCCCTAGTAAACAGTTAGTTAGGTAAGCCGCAATTTGTTGCACAGCGTTGACGCAAACTTTACTGGCTTCCAGCGGGTGCAATCCAAAAGGTGTTCATCTATAATCAGGCGCTGTCTCCGGAGCTTTTGAGAAATGCGGCTTCTGATTCTGAGCGATATACATTCGAACGCGGGCGCTCTGGAAGCTGCGTTCAAGAGTGCGAGCGGACGATGGGATCGGGTGGTCTGTTTGGGCGACGTCGTTGGATACGGACCGGATCCGAATGAGGTAACCGCGCGCTTGCGCAACCTCGAAATACTGACTATCCGCGGCAATCATGATAAGGCGGTCTCCGGATTGGTCAGCACGGATGATTTCAATCCCGTGGCGCGAGCCGCCGCCGAATGGACCCGTTCACAGCTCCATTCCGAGAATCTGGAGTGGCTCAAAAACCTGCCGCAGGGACCTGTTCAAAGCGACGGCATTATGTTAGTTCATGGCGCATACCATGATGAAGACGAATATGTGTTCGCCCCGGCGCAAGCTCTTGACGGCCTTCTCGAATCCCCAGCCGCAGTAACCTTTTTCGGGCATACACACTTCCAGGGTGGTTTCGCATATCAAAACAACCAGCTCGAGATGTTACAAGTGCGCCCCGATTCCACCAGCGGACTCGCTGCAGTGCAAATTGAACCCGGGAAACGGTACCTACTTAATCCCGGCTCCATCGGACAGCCTCGCGATGCAGACACGCGCGCAGCCTTTGCGATCGCCGATCTCGACCATAAGGTGGTCGAGTTCTGGCGCGTGCCGTATGATATTGCCGTGGTACAAAAGCGCATGAAACAGGCGGGACTTCCCGAGCCATTAATTCAGCGCATTGCGTTTGGCCGTTAGCCGTGTTCATTGTTGAAATGTTTGAAGGAATGTTCTTAAGGAAATTCTCAGAAGGGCTCCGTTGAATGGCCGATGAGAACAAATCTGATTTTCCAGTCGCGTTTATAGCCGGCGCGGCTATTGTTGCTCTTTTAATCGGCGCCTTATTTTTGCTGACGCGTAACGCGAAGCCAGGGAAAGCCGCAATAGCGCCTTTGCCGATGGGCGTCCCAGAACAGTCGTACGCATTAAAAATCCGCTTTGCGGAGTTTCAAATGGGCCGGGCGCAGAACCTTTTAAATCAGGAATCAACGTATATCGCAGGCAAATTCTTTAACGATGGGGATCGGACGGTGCGCGACATTGAAGTCGTGGTTGAATTCCGCGACGTTATGAATCAAGTTGTGCTTCGTGATACCCGTCGACTGATAGGTACGTACGGCGCACCCTTGCCGCCGGGCGGCAACCGCGACTTCCAATTCACTTTCGAGCATGTTCCGGCAGACTGGAACGTCCAGGTTCCCTCGTTTCGTATAACTGGCCTAACGCTGCAATAAGCCTCGCCGCCGATTGTTGTTCCCGATGAACTTCACTGTTTGTATAATCCACTCCTGAATTTTCCAAACGAGCTCGAGCAGGCGATCCGGGAACTGGTTTCTGCCGGTCCGGTCGAAGTGCGTGAGAATGGAAAGTGGTTTGCGCCTCTTTTCAAGGGTCAGTGGGAGGTACGAAGCGAGGGCGACCGTGTGCTGCTGCACGTCTGGTCGGAGGAGCGAAACTTAGTGCGCCGGGTTCTTCGAATGGCTTCCAGCTCGGAGGAAGGCATGCTCCTCGAAGTGGAGCGTTTCGGCCGCACCAAACCGGATCATGTGGAGCTCGCTCGGACCGACCGCGAGAAGGGGCAACGCAATGTGTCACGCGAATCGTTTCGCGCGCATTTTCAGCAATTGCTCGCGGAACAATTTCCGGACGAAAAGTTGGATTCGCTTACTGTGGCCGCCGACCTGGAACATTCTCTCTCGCAATGTTATGCCCGGGGAGTAATGCACGATGCCACGCATACGAGCGCAATAGTTGGCGTCTCCCCTGTAGAGTCTTCCGCAACTCACGAGAATGTACTTGCCGCCGGCTTGCTATGGCTCGAGCGCTTGCGCAGCCGGTCAAAGCGCGCAAGCGTCAGTGTGCTTCGTCTGTTCTTACCAAGTGGGGCGAGCCGCGTAACGATGCATCGTCTAGCAGCTCTGGCTTCTTCCGTCAGAATCGAAATGTATGAGTTTGATGAATCGCGTGGCTGTTTCCGGAAAGTGGATTCCGGCGACACTGGGAATGTTGAAACGTGGCTTGTACCACGCCGCGAGGTCGAAGCCCTGCTCAAGCGGGCCATGCAGGACCTTGCTCCATGGCGAGCACTCGCTCCCGAGCAAATCGTTCCGAGCGTCGTGCCGGGCACGCGGCAAGTAGCGCTCCGGTTTCGTGGTGTCGAGTTCCTAAGCTGGATCGACAGCAAAATCTTCTTTGGACTTGGTGACCGTCTCACCGAGCTTACCAGGGCCAATGGGGATGCCTTGCGCTTGCTGATTCACGAGCTAGTCACCTATCGCGACCCGTTGGCCAGAGACGTGCGTCATCCGCTTTACCGGGCGCAGCCTGAGCGCTGGCTCGAAACGCTCGTGCAGGAAGATATCACGCGCGTAGATGCCCGCCTGGACGCAAAACACGTCTACCCGCAATTGCCGGCTCTGGTGGCTGGCGACCGGGGGATTTTGGACTTGCTGAGTGTAACTCGCGATGGACGCTTGGCCGTGATCGAGCTGAAAGCGAATGAGGACCCGCAAGTGCTGCTGCAAGCCGCCGACTACTGGCTGCGCGTTCGCTGGCACCAGCAGAAAGGCGATTTTCATCGCTATGGCTATTTTGCAGGTGTCGCGCTGCAAGCGCGCCCGCCATTATTATTCCTTGTCGCGCCAGGCCTCCGTTTTCATCCGGCCACGGACATTTTATTGAAGTTTCTCAATCCCCAAATTCATGTTACGAGGGTTGGACTCGCGGAAAATTGGCGCCGGGGCCTGCGCGTGATTTTCCGTCAATAAGACCTGTCGACGCTTCAGGCAAAAATAAATCGGTTATTCTCCTGTCTTTCGGCGGAAACGCCGGAGACAGGTTTTCGTGTGCTATTCTGCAGGTCTTTATGACTTTCTCCACAGCCATCCGCCGTTTCTGACGAGCAGTCCGCGGTCCAAAGTTTTTTTAAGGGATGGTCACGAGGAAACACATAACGGCTCACGCCGCTAAATAACTCGATTTTGTTTTTGTTGACACCGTTCCCAAGACGGAGCAAAATCTGCTTACTCTACTGTTGTAAGCCCAGTTGGGTTCCCAGCCGTTAACAACCACTCTGCAAAATCTGGAGGTAACAATGGCTCGTTCAGTAAAACCTGTTCCCGATGGATTTCATACCATCACACCCAATCTGCTGTGCCGCAATGCCGAGCGCGCCATCGAATTTTATAAAACTGTTTTTGGTGCTAGCGAGTTGATGCGCTTGCCGGGTCCCGGTGGAAAAATCATGCACTGCGAATTGAAGATTGGAAATTCGATTTTGTTCGTCAATGATGACTTCACTCAATCGACCGGAGATACACCGGCTCGTTCGAGCCTTTCTTCGACATCCCTATTTCTTTACGTCGAGGATGTCGATACTGTTTTTAACCGAGCTTTGAAAGCCGGCGCAACAGTCGACATGCCTCTTCAGGATATGTTCTGGGGAGATCGCTTCGGCAAAATTTCCGATCCCTCAGGACACGTCTGGGGACTCGCCACACGCAAAGAAGATGTAACTCCGACGGAAATGGAACGTCGGTCCGCATCCGTTATGAGGAAAACAGTAGGGCACAGCTGAAGATTGAAATCTGGATGACGCGCCGCCGAAGGATTGAAGTTGTCGGCGCGCCCCCCACCTTAAACCGTGGCCGCAAATTGAGGCTTTCGCCGAATCACCGTCTCTGCAAATCGCTCCATCTCCTCGAATTGTGGACTGAATTGCAACAGCAACAAATCGACGCCGGCGTCCTCGAACTGAGCAACCCGCTCTGCGACCTTCTCAGGCGTGCCCACGAACCCGCAACGCAATCCGCGATTGGAAACAGAATAATCCTCAAGTGACATGCGCTGTTCAAGCTGCGTACCCTCTAACCATTGTTGATAATTCTGATAGCCGGCCGCCGATTGTTGCACGTCGGTGATTCGCGCCAACTCTTGCTGCGCTTCACGCTCGGTTTCACGCAACACAACGTAGCCTGCCACACCGAACTTCATCGGCGCCAGGCCGTATCGCATGCGTTGCGCTGAAATGTCCGCGATTTTCTCCGCGACGCGCCCCGGTGGATCGCCGTGCATCAAATAAGCATCACAACTCTCAGCGATCAGCTCTTTTGCGGCGGGGGATTCCCCGCCAGCGTAAATCGTGGGACGAGGCTTGGACACCGGCTTGGGCTGCAGAACATTGTCTTCAACGCGATAGTATTTCCCTGAAAACGAAAAGTGATCTTGCGACCAAACACTATTAAGCACTTCCAGCCACTCGCGCGTACGCGCGTAGCGATCATCATGCTGCTCGAACTCTACGCCATACTTTCTGGCTTCATCGCCCCACCACGACGACACAACATTTAGTGAGAGTCTCCCACCGCTGATGTGATCGATATTCGCCGCCTGTTTCGCGAGCAAAGCTGGCAGATGAAATGCTGGTCGAACCGCAACCATCAATTCGAGACGCCGCGTCACTGCGGCAAGCGCCGCTGCCGTAGACCAGGCATCGAGCGAAGGGGCCTCGACTCCTTTAATGTCATTTAAATTCAGCTCTGCGAGAAGCGTAATATCGAAGCCAATTTCTTCGCTGCGCTGCGCCAGCTTGCTTACGTATGCCCAGCTTGCTTCCATCTTTTCATCTTTGACGTTGCGCAGCCATCCCCCAAAGACCGGAAGCCAGTATCCATATCGCATCACGCGGCTCCTGTTGCGACGGAATCCAAAAGCTCCTGCCGTGAAGCTTCTGCGATCAAGAACTCAACGAGCCGCGCGAACGGATCAAATCCCACCACGCGAGGAGCGTCAGCCACGAAATTTGAGAGCGCGTTAATATCGTAATAAAGGATCCGCCCGTCGCGATCATCGACAATGTATTCGACGCCACCGACCTCAATCCCCGCGGCCTTCATGATTCGCTCGACGGCTTCAATAACTTCTCGCGGCGGAGTGTACCCTTCCACCGTCAAGCCCGACTTTGGCGCGTTTACCGGGCACGCCGAACGAAGCAATTCTTCTCCTTTTGTGTTCTGGCAAATGTCGGCTGGACACAAGTTGTAGCTTTCGCCGGATAGATGAATTCGGATTGCATAGAGATATGTTCCGCCAAGTACTTCAACACGCGTGATCGTGCGATCGCGAGCCGGCACAAATTCCTGCACCAAGCCGGTTTGATCGATGCCCAGTTGAACCGCCCCGTCGGCTACCGCGCTTTGTAATTCTTCAGGACGATCGAAGCGCTGGATTCCGGCACCGCTTCCACCGATGTTCGGTTTAACCACGAGCGGAAAACCGATGTGCTCCGCCGCAATAACGGCCCGCGAAGCGTGGTTGATAATCCACGCTTTCGGATACGGTAGTCCGAGCGACTCCAGAAGATCGAGTTGCAGGGCCTTCGACGTTTCAATCGTGAAGGCCCTCAGCCCGTTGATGACGCGCGTGCCAATCGCTTCCAGATGGGCGAGGTAATTCAATGTGTAAAAAATCCCATGTCCGTTGTCTCTCAACCACGCTGACGGGCTCATGCGGTTAAATAAAAGTGCGAACTCGCTGTCTCTTTCCGCAACGTCGTATTGGTGATGGGTCGCGTCAATCCTCACCCACGGTACCCCGCGGCGGTCGAGCTCCTGGAAGAGTGGACGGAACCAGTCGGGATGCTCGTGATAAATCGCAATCGGCTTGGGTACGCTCACGCCGTTTCTACCACCCCTCTTTTTATCTAAACTGTTCATGACTCCTCCTAAATTGCAAAAAAAAGGGCCGCTCAATTTGAGCGGCCCGAGATTCCTTTTGGTTTGTGTTCTTGCCTAGACCGAAGGACCCCTTATGCCGCTCATCGTTCCGCACATACAACGACAGCAGCATTTACAGGCGCATGTCCACGCGGACATTAGGTTCTTCCGGGTTGAATAATGGCGAGTCAAAGGATCTTTCCCACAGCGATAGCCTAGTTGCTTCTAAGCCGTTCTGTCAAGCAGCTCTTCACGGAATCTCATGGCACCACACATCATTTTAATTCGACATGCGAAGTTGGCCCGCCAGCGGCAGACGCCTTTGTGCGGGTAAGAAGATCAGGCCGGTTCCGTAAAGTTTTCTCTAAGGCTCTTTTTCGGCGCCATCTCCGAATCTCTTCGTGATTGCCGGAGAGCAGCACCTGTGGCACGCTCCAGCCTCGATAATCGGGCGGACGTGTATAGTGGGGATAATCCAGTAAGCCGCGCGAACACGTAAGCGATTCGAGAGACTTTTGCGTCAGCGCTGGAGGAGTTTTATCTTTAAAATCAATAGGTCCATTTCTCGCTGGAGGCTCGCTGAACGACTCGTGCACCGCGGATTTTTCATTCCCCAGTGCACCCGGCAGCAACCGCGTCACGGCCTCCACGATGAGCGCAGCCGGTAGCTCACCGCCGGTTAAAACATAATCACCGACCGAAATTTCTTCAGTTGCCAAATGCTCCGCCACACGTTCATCCACCCCCTCATAGCGTCCGCAAATCAAAATAATTCGGTCGAGCTGCGCTAGACGCCGCGCTTCTTCCTGGCGGAAAATTTTTCCCGCTGCGGACAATAATAGGATCGCAGTTTTCTCGTTCAGCGCTTCACTGGGTTTGGCCTCGCTCACATTTTCCCCCAACAGCGCCTCAACGGCTTCGAATAATGGCTCCGGCTTCAGCACCATACCTTCCCCCCCTCCAAACGGCCGGTCATCCACCGTGCGATGACGATCGTGCGCAAATTTGCGCAAGTCTCGCACACAAATATCCATCAGTTGGGCGTCACGGGCTCGCCGTACAATGCCGTAATCGAGCGGTCCCTCAAAAAATTCAGGAAAAATTGAAATAATATCGAATCGCATCGCCTATGTGGACCTTGGCCATTTTCTCAGCTTTGGCAACCAGCGAGGCACTTTCGAGCAATACTCCTCGTATTCGCTGCCGAATTTGTGTCGCAGCGCGGGCTCTTCGTAAATCAGCACGAAGAAAAACACAAACGCAAACCACACTGCCAGGTAACCGGCGATTGCCTGCGAGCCGAAAAGGGCAGCCTCGCCGATAAGAATCAGACTAACGCCCCAATACATTGGATTCCGAACGAAGCGGTAAAGACCGTGGGCCACGAGCCGCGTGGGGGCATCGAAAGGTGCAGGCGTTCCTCTTCCCACCATCGCAAACGCACAGAACGCGCACCACAAATAAATCGCGACGCCCGCCGTCAACACCACAACTCCGAGGATCAAACTTCCGCCCGAAGAGATCTGCGCGCCCCTTGGAAGAATCCAGCGGGGAATCAGCAGGACGACCGTGCCAGGCGCTAAAACCGTAAAAATCAGGGTGCGCAAAGTTGGATTCAACGGCCAGGCTCCTAATCGCACGGCGGCGAATCGTACAAATAATCATTCGTCGAAGGCTGCGAGCGCATCATAGATGTCCCAACAAGCAGCGCTTCCCAACCTAAAGATTTAATTCGCGCAAACCCTCGGGCAATACCACTTCGATATGCCGCGCTTGCGCATCGATACGTGTGCAAATTTCTTCAGCAAGCGGAATAAGCAAGTCACCGCGGGAAGTTTCCACCGAAAGTAACGGCACAGCCCCAGTGAATTGCACATCGCGCACCTCGCCGATTTTCATCAGTTGCTCGACGAGTGCGACTCGTTCAAACACCTCGCATCCGATCAGTTCGCTAACGTAATAACGCCCCAGTGGAAGCTTCACGCGCTCTTCAAAAGGCACTTGCACTTCGAGTCCGCGTAATTGTTCCGCCTCTTCGATTGAGTTCACGTCTTCGAACTGAAAAATCGCCTGACCGCCGCGGCTGGTGCTTAACCAACACTTGCGCACCCGCACCCGTCGCGGTTCGCCGCGGCCGTCCCACAAAAACGCTTCTTCCAGTTGGGTTAGTCGTTGGGGAAAATCAGTGAGGATTTCGGTAGCCACTTCACCACGCAGACCTCGCGTGCGCACAATACGCGCGATGGTCACGCGCCTAGGGGGAACCGCGGACACTATTCCAGAATTTCCAGCGAAAGCCGCTTTCTCATTTTCATTCCCGCCGCGCCCAAAATAGTGCGGATGGACTTCGCCGTGCGCCCTTGCCGTCCAATCACTTTTCCAAGGTCGGTCGGATGGACGCGAAGTTCGAGCACGGTTACCTGCTCCCCGTCGACCGCTTTTACTTGACCTTCGTCTGGATGATCAACGAGCGCTTTCGCGATCGCCTCAACTAGTTCCCTCATCCTGGCCTCCTGGCTGGTACTACCAGCGGGAACTTGTTATGGCGTCCCGTTCCGAACTCGCGGGAAGCGTGTCACGCTGGCGGGACAATCTTCAGGCGACTTTCTCGCGCCGTAAAAAGCTGCGGACTGTATCACTCGGTTGCGCACCGCATCCGAGCCAATGCTTGATTCTTTCGGCATTTAGCTTCACTTCCGCCGGCTTCTTGAGAGGATCGTATGTGCCCACGTTTTCAACCACGCGCCCGTTACGCGGTTTGCTGCTCTCAATTACTACTATTCGGTAAAATGGCTTCTTGGTCTTTCCAATCCGGGCCAGTCTGATCGTTAACACTCGGTGAGACCTCCTCACGCATTATAGCTTGTAAGTCCTGATTTCAGTATCACGCTGGCTCAACAGTCCCTATATTGCGCCAGCGCAACTTTCAATTCAAGCCTTTTCGCGTTTACAGTAAACAAAAACGATCTGGGTTATTAGAAAATATCTGGAACTCACTGCAGCGGGCGGGAAATGCGGTTTGAAATTATGTGGGGATGTTCCACGTATTAGCCCGTGCTGTGGTCCGACAGCCTAACAGAAGTGAGCAAAAGGCCCTTAGAGGCCCGTCAATTTCCCCAGGCCTTTCATTTTTCCGAGGCGCGCCGCCGCGCCGTATTGCTTCACCATTTGACGCATCTGCAGGTATTGCTTGAGAACCTGGTTCACTTCCTGCACTGACGTTCCGCTTCCTCGGGCAATACGCTTGCGGCGCTTGCCGTCGATGATCGAGTGATCGTCACGTTCCGCCGCGGTCATTGAATTTATAATTGCCTCGACGCGCTTCAACTGCCCCTCATCGACTTTCGCATCTTTCGGTATATTGGCGAGCGGGCCGATCTTCGGGATCATACCAATCAACTGCTCAAGCGATCCCATCTTTCGAATCTGCTTTAACTGATCGCGAAAATCCTCGAGCGTGAATTCATTGCGCCGGATTTTGCGTTCGAGTTCAGCCGCCGTTTTCTTGTCGACCGTTTCTTCGACGCGTTCGATAAGCGACAGGATGTCGCCCATTCCCAGTACCCGGGAAACGATTCGCTCCGGATAGAATGCTTCGAGGGCATCGTACTTTTCGCCCAAACCCACAAACTTCACCGGCGCTCCTGTCACTTTGCCGATGGAAAGAGCCGCGCCGCCGCGCGCATCGCCATCGAGCTTCGTCAGGATCACGCCAGTCAATCCCAAACGCCGGTGGAATTCGCCTGCTGAGTTCACCGCATCTTGTCCAATCATCGCATCGGCTATGAATAGAATTTCGGCCGGAGAAAGCTCATGTTTCAACTCGCCAAGCTCCTTCATCAACTCGTCATCGATATGCAATCGTCCGGCCGTATCGACCAGGATCACGTCATGCGCGGAAAGTTTGCTTTCGCGAATTGCCCCTCGCGCGATTTCGAGCGGCTTGTCTGTGCCAGTTCCCGGCCAGCACGCCACGCCGATGGCCTTAGCAACTTGCGCCAGTTGCTCGCGCGCCGCCGGGCGATAAACGTCCGTTGAAACTACAAGCGGCCGGTGCCCATGGGCCCCCAGCCATTTCGCAAGCTTGCCTGTCGTCGTCGTTTTCCCTGAGCCTTGCAGTCCGGTGATCAGCCATACTGACGGTGGTCGCGAAGAGAACAGCGGCTTGGCGTGCTTGCCTAGAAGTTCAGACAATTCGTCGCGAACGATTTTGATGACCTGCTGATCGGGTGACAATTGCAGCATTACTTCGCTTCCCAATGCCTTCTTACGAATCTTGCCAAGCAGTTCGTCGGCAACTCCGACGTTAACGTCGCCCTCCACCAGCGCTTCGCGGATTTCCGCTAACGCAGCGTCCACATGCTCTTCCGTGAGCTTGCCTTGCCCCCGAAGGTTCTTGAACGCGCGCTGCAGCTTTTCTGTCAGATTTTCAAACATGATCGATTTTTCTGCCTGACAGTTTCTCCAGTTGCAGATGTGTTTGTTGCGCTGACCAACAGGCCCGTTTCATTTTAGGGGAACTGCGCAGGGCGGTCAAACAGGATAGCTGTTTCCCGAACGCTCGTTCCATGTCGCCGTCGTGGATGATGCTGAATCCGGGAACATTACGATTAACGCGACTTCCTTGACCGCGTTTCACCGCTCGACTACACTTGCAGTTTTGATTGGGGCCGCAACCGCGTCTCAGAGGAGCTCTCGTTGCCGAAACGCACGTTTCAACCTAAAGTGCGCCGCCGTCACAAAACCCACGGCTTCCGCACGCGCATGAAGACCGCTGGTGGGCGCAAAGTTCTCGCCGCGCGCCGTAAGAAAGGACGCCATCGCCTTACGCCCATCTAGACCAGGGCTTGGACCGCCGACCGAGGCCGCACCCTCGCATCGTTTTCCTCGCGGCGTGCGCCTGGTTCGTCGCGGGCAATATGAGGCAGTCTATCGCAATGGCCTGCGGCGCAGCAGCGGTCAATTTGTTCTTTTCTTTCGTGCGAACCATCTCGCCCACAGCCGATTCGGTATCAGCGTCAAGAAAGAGCTCGGTGGGGCTGTGGTCCGTAATCGCATCCGAAGGCGCATTCGCGAGATCCTTCGGCAGAATTTTCCGGAGATACCCATAGGGTGGGACATCGTCATTCATCCGCGGAGCTCGGTTGCCCGCGTGGAATTTTCCGCGCTGACCGGCGAACTCGTGCGTGTGATGCAATCCATCAAGTAAAGACGACAACCAACCTGGTAGAGTCAAAAAGTGCCCGCTCTTCGCGTTCACTCGTAATGTCCGCGTTGCAACTTGCTATTCGAGCGTACCAGACGTTTCTTTCGCCGCTGATGTTTTCGAGTTGCCGCTTTTATCCAACCTGTTCTCGCTACGCCTATGAAGCTATCGAAATCCACGGAGCGCCACGCGGAGTCTGGCTCTCCCTGAAACGCCTTTTGAGATGTCACCCGTTTTCTAGCAGTGGATTTGATCCCGTTCCCCCAATTTCCAGAATGGCCGCCGGCAAACAGGCTTTGTCAGAGTGCTCAGCGCCGCACAGAGATTCTCTGCTCGCCAACGATCGCATCGACATTGCGCGCCTTTCTTCGAATGGGGTACGGTCTGTTGAAATTACCGCGAGATCGAGCACTCAACTATGAATGGTTCACCCAAAAAAGAAATGTCCTCGCAGATGCGCACCCTGCTCGCATCGGTGCTTTCAATTGCAGTGATCATGCTTTGGAGTTTCTTTTTTAAGCCGCCAGCTCCCCCTCCGCAGCAAAATTCTCCGACAGCAAGCGCAACGCAAACGCCAACGAATGTTCCAGCACCGGGGGCGCCGGTTCCGGCCGCTGCGCTGCCCCTACAAGCTGGCCCTTCGTCGCAAAAACAGAAGACGTCGGCCTCACCCTTCTCTGTAAAGCCGGTTGCAGAGAAACAAGCGCGCGGGGTCGTCGTGGAAAATGGCCTTTACCATGTGGAGTTTTCGAATCTTGGGGCTGTCATCAAAAGCTGGAAACTTAAGAAATACATGGACGACGCGAAGCCCCCGCGCACTCTCGATCTCGTGCATCCGGAAGCCGCGTTGCAGGTTGGCGCCTGGCCCTTTTCACTCGTGCTCAATGACCCGCAGGACGAAGCCGCCGTCAATAACGGGCTTTACGTGGTCACTCCTGCTTCGGCACAACTCGATTCGCCTGCGGAACTAGATTTCGCATGGAGCGACGGGCGCTTGGAAGCCACCAAGCATTTCAAATTCGATCACAGTTATGTCGTACAGATCGAAACCTCCGTCAAGCTCAATGGAAATCCCATCGTGCATGGCATTGCCTGGCGCGGCGGCTTTGGGGACAACACCATTTATAATCCAGCCGCGCACGTTCAGATTATCTACGGCTCGGGCGGCAAGCTTCAAACTCTTCCTGATAAAAAACTCACGGAGCGGGACAAGCTGGCGAGTGGTTTTTGGACCACGGGCAACGATTACGCGGGCATCGAAGATCAACATTTCGCCGCTGTTTTTCTTCCACCACCGTCTGCGCCGGGCATTCTCTCCGCGCGTTACTGGGTGGCGCAGCGCGATGTTCAAGTGGATAGCAAGCCGGCCAAGGAGCCCGTCGTCGAAGTCGCCGTCGGCAGCGCGACTTCCGGCTCAATCCTGCTGCGCGCTTACATTGGTCCCAAAGATTACGACGATTTAAAGCACATGAATCCGCCGCTGAATGCCCTCGTGCAATTCGGCTGGATGGAGATTATTGCCGACCCCTTATTCCACCTCTTAAAGTGGATCCACAAATACATTCCTAACTACGGCTGGGCGATCGTTATTCTCACTTTGGCGATCAACATGGTGCTTTACCCGTTGAAGGTAAAGAGCTATCGCACCTCTCAGCGCATGCAAAAAGTTGGACCGGAAATCCGCCAGATTCAGGATCGCTACAAGAAATATTCCATGCGCGATCCGCGCAAAGCAGAAATGAATAAGGAAATCATGGCCGTTTATTCGCGGGAGGGGATTAATCCCGCCGGTGGATGCTTGCCCATGTTTCTGCAAATGCCGATCTGGTTCGCGCTTTATCGCATGCTGGGAACGACAATTGAGCTGCGCCACGCTCCATGGTTCGGATGGATTCACGATCTTTCGGCGCCTGATCCCTACCGCATTCTGCCCGTCATCATGGGCGTCAGCATGTACGTCATGCAGCGCATGACGCCCATGCCCGCCACTGACCCAGCGCAGCAAAGCATGATGAAAATTATGCCCATTATGTTTGCCGGCATGTTTATCGTGTTTCCCGTATCGAGCGGGCTGGTGGTATATATCTTGACCAGCAACTTGGTGGGGATTGCGCAGCAGCTACACTTGAATCGCCATCAGCCTGCGACCGTCTCCTCGCAAATTCAGCGCGGAATGAAAAAATGACCTCGTCGCGCAGGCGCAAAATAAAATTGTGAAGACAAGCTTCATTCAAGATGGCAAGCTCGACGCCGCGGCGGCAACGGTTGCGCTGGGGCTGTTTCTCGATAGCGTGCTGAAGCTGGGCCGTTTCGATCTTTCCTATACGGTTCGCTCGGGAACCGACGCGAATAGAATCGGTAGTAGTACTCTCGAACATCCAGAAATTATTGTCGATTTTCGGGGGCCGGATCAGGGGCTTCTGCTCGAGCGCAATGCCGAAACCCTTAAAGCACTCGAGTACGTAACGCTGCGCGCTCTGAATTTCGAACCGCAATTTCACGACCGCGTGCGTTTTGATTGTGGCGATTATCGCGCACTACGCCTTGAGGAACTGAAGCTTGCAGCAAAAGTCGCCGCCGATCGCGTCTGCGAAACTCATCAGCCTTTTCGTCTCAACCCTATGTCCTCACGCGAACGCCGTGTCGTCCACTTGGTTCTTAAGGAAATTCCGGGAGTGCGCACCTCGAGTGAGGGTGTCGGCGATGAACGCCAGGTCGTAATCTTCCCGTCTGAAAAAAAATAAGCATCGCGTTACGCAACTTTAGTCCTTTGACCAACCCTGCTGCACGACACTTCGATTCGCGTCGAACGTCACGCGGTAAGTAAACGATTGCCGGCCGCGCCTCTGAAAAAATCGTAAATCAGCTAACTCGAGCACGGTATTTGCTCCCTCCTTGTGCCAGCGAAAAACGGGAAAGCGAGCGAACCACAAATACGTTTGCACTTCCGGGAGTTGCAGCGCTTCGGAAAGCAACTCGTTTCGTGGCGTGTCGGGATAATAAGTATATTCGATGGGATGATCCGGATGCGTCGTTACGTGTTCCCACAACTTGAGCCGCACCTCATAAACTCCGCGTGCTGTTCGAATCAATCCGTCCCAGCTCGCAATGGACGGCGGCAAAGGCAACGCACCAAGATGTTCTACGGCCATTTGCTGCTTGATGGCGAATCCTTTTACACGCGCCAGCGCTGCTTGGTGCGCCGCAACAGATAATCCTAAATACGCGGCGCAAGCTAGCACGCCCGCGCGATTCCAGGTTTTAAGCCGCAAGCCAAATCCCCACCCGCGGGTGGCCGGTAGAAAAATTGCCGCGGCCATCACCAGAATCACCGTTAACATCCCGGCAATCGAGGGCGCGAAACCTTGCAACGTCAATAGCCATCCCGCCAGCGCAGCACACAGGGAAAACGCCATCCACATGCGTAATGCTCGCCTTTGAAATTCCGCGCGCTGGTGAAAAAGTTGCGCCATAAATTGCGGTAAGAGCAGAATCGCGGTCAACGTGAAGTCGACGATAAAAATTAGATCCCAAGCAATGCGCGTGGGTGCGAGCGGCCACCAAACCATCGTGCCAAATGAGGTAATCAAATCAAGCAGGATGTGGCTTCCTATGACCACTGCATAAACCAGTACGAGCATCGCGAACCGCGGCGAAGCCAGGCCGATGCGTCTCGTAATCAAGCGCGTCAGCGCCGCAAGAATCAGCACAAAAAAAGGCAGTGTCAGCAGGGAGTGAGTCGGACCGCGATGCCACGTCAGGATTAGCAGAGGATCGCGCGAGAAAACATCTCGGACGATGTCTACGTCCGGAAACATTGCTCCGAGCGTCGCGGCAATGGTTACGACTCGACCCACCGTTACCGGCCGCAGCGAGAGCAAATCCTCGCCCTCGAAAAACGCCTTACCGATCAATGCGCCGGCAATTCCATGAGTGATTGTGTCCATGGTGGCTAGTTTGTGCCGTAGGTCATTTCGAGGGAGGAGGTGTCCGCAATTCCGTAGCTAGGTCTTTCGATCTTTCGGTAACGCAGTAGCTCTCTTACTTTACTAGAATAAGGGGCGAGCGTTTGGCGACCACGCGGCCGATGGCCCGCGCCTCGACTCCGCGTTGTACAAACGCGGCCAGCGCTCCGTTAGCCGCGTCGTTCGCAATAGCAACGAGCAGCCCCCCTGAAGTTTGCGGATCGAAAAGCAAGTCGCTATATTCTTGCGCAACATCGCCCGCAAAGGCGACACAGTCGCCGACAAACTCGCGATTATTATTGAGCCCACGGGGAAGAAACCCCTCGCGCGCCGCATCGAGAGCGCCCGGTAAATATTGAATCTGCTGGTGATCGATTTCGAGCGATACGGCCTCCGCTTGTACGCCAGCGTTTCCCATGGCCATCTCTCTTGCGTGACCTAGTAAGCCGAAGCCCGTCACGTCCGTCACGGCGTGAATAACACTCGCAGGTCCGTCACTGGCTGCCTCAATTTCGTGCAGAGCCTCGGCAGCATCGCGATTCAGCCTGGTCATGGATGCGGTCGCGGCCTCGAGTGCTGTTCCCGAGGCGCGCTCTTTTTTCAGCGCCGTGGAAATTACGCCCGTTCCAATGGCTTTTGTAAATAGCAGGGTGTCACCCACGCGCGCGCCCACGTTTCTCCACACCCACCGTGGATCGATCGTGCCGGTAACCGCGTAGCCAAACAAAATATCTTCGTTGCGAATCGAATGTCCGCCAATCACGCTGCATTGTGCCTCGTTCATTTTGGCCAGGCCTCCGCGAATAATCTGCTCCAACAATCCCGGGTCGCCATTTTCCGGAAATCCCACAATCGAAAGCGCCGAGATTGGGCGTCCACCCATTGCATACACATCGCTAAGGGAGTTAGCCGCGGCAATCTGCCCGTATAAATTTGGGTCATCCACAATTGGGGTGAAAAAGTCCACCGTCTGCACAAGCGCCAGACTTTCGCCCACCAGATACACCCCGGCGTCGTCGTTGGTATCAAACCCAACAAGAACGTTAGGATCAGTTTGCCGCGGCAGGCGGCGCAGCACGGAGTCCAGCAGACCGGGACTCAGCTTGGCTGCTCAACCCGCAGCCTTGACCATTGCCGTCAGTTTCACGGTCTTCGCCAAAGTGCGTCCTCCTTTCCGCATCGGCGCGGGACTTCTTCCCCGAATGCACTTATCGATTATAGCCGCTTCCGCGTTCTCTTTCGGGTGCAACTTGTTGTTTGTGAGACGATTTTCCCCCTTGGAATGTGACGCAAAGTTTAAACTCACAGATAGACCATCCAGTGTACGGTGGTGGAGGAATGGGCGTTCCCGTTGCCGGAAGTGCGCTTCATCACAGTCCGCAACGAAGGTCATGCCCCCCTGGATTGAAGCGCCCGAACCAGTGTTCGGATCTGTTAGGACTTTCCTCGAAGTGACCACAATCCGCTCAGAAGTGGGGTGAATTGCGACAAACCGGATAAATATTAAACTTTCGTAATTTAGCCAGACCTCGGCCTTTGTGTCTCAAAACGAACAGAAGTCATCCTAACCTTTGACTACTATGGTTGCCGCAGGGAAGCCAAATGTCCACATTTTGCATCTAAGTTTTTGACCAGCCAGAAAGAACGCGAACTACTCCCGGAGACACTTATGCAAACAAATAAAAAAGCTAACGCTATCTCCCGGCCTCGGTCTACCGCGCAGAGTCTGCGCCAATCAGTAGCGCTCGCTCTTGCCGTAGCGCTTTTGATGGCGCCAGTAGCCTGGGCGGATCGCACGCCGCTAAAGCCCGGCTGGAACATGTTCTCTCCAGACCAGGACGTCCAGGTAGGCCAGCAAACAGCCCAAGAAGCTGAGCGCCAATTGCCGATGATGAACGATCCTCGAGTGGACAATTACCTGAACACTCTGGGACAGCGTCTCGCGCAACATGCGCCGGGATATAAATTTCAATATAACTATAAAGGCGTAAACGATAAAGCGATCAATGCTTTCGCATTGCCTGGCGGCCACATTTACATCAACCGTGGCACCATTGAAGCGGCCGACAACGAAGCTCAGTTGGCCGGCGTGATGGCGCACGAAACCTCCCACGTAGCGTTGCGGCATGGCACAAACCAAGCCAGTAAGGCTTACGCCGCTCAGATGCCTTTGGCGATCCTCGGCGGAGTGCTCGGCAGCAATTCCATTGGCAGCGTTCTCGCACAACTTGGCGCCGGGTTCACCCTGAACTCACTCCTATTGAAATATTCGCGCACAGACGAAAGCCAAGCGGACATTATGGGAACACAGATTCTCTACGATTCCGGCTACGACCCGCGAGGCATGTCGCAATTTCTCGAAAAGCTGCAAGCCAAGGACAAAGGCGGACATCGCGTCGATTTCTTCAGCGACCATCCAAGCCCCGACCGTCGCGTCGAACGAGCCAATGACGAAGTGGCCAAGCTTGGTGGGCCGCCACGCGGCGCCAGAACAGATTCCCGCGAATTTGACGACATGAAGCGCTATCTAACGACCATGCCTCAAGCTCAGACTCGCCGTGGCCTGCAAGGCCGCGGAAATGGCCGTGGTGGCAACGGAGGTGGGAGTGATCCGAACGCGCAGACCGATTACCCCTCCGACCGCTTCAAGACTCTCAATAATTCTCTACTGCGCATTGACTACCCCGAAAATTGGCAGGCTTATGGACAGGGTGACGCAGCAACAATCGCTCCTCGTGGCGGAATTGTAGACGACGGCCAAGGCAATCAGGCTCTGTCGCTGGGGGTCATTCTGAACGTTTACCAACCCCATAACGACGCCTATGGTTCGCAATTGCAGCCTGAGGGCTACGGCCAACAGGACCCCAATCAAAGCCGGAACGGGCAAGATTCTCGGCATAGTTCAGGACAAGGCGCTCTCGAACAAGATACGGATCAACTCGTTTCTGAATTCCGTCAGTCGAACCGCAACATGCGCATCGTTCGCTACCACCAGCGTATTCGCGTGGATGGGCAACCTGCGCTTTCCACATACCTGTCAAATGACTCGCCGATTCAACGCAGCGGTCGCGAGACTAATTGGCTCGTCACCGTAGAGCGCCCCGAGGGCCTGGTCTTCCTCGTATTCACCGCCCCTGAGCGCGAATTCCGCAACTATGAACCTGTCTTCGCACAGATGTTGGACTCAGTTCGGGTGAATCAATAACTGTGGGGATTAAATGAGTTCGAAAAATAAAGAGGAGATGACGATGAAAAAGATGTCCGCAGTAGCAGTCTTCATCCTGGGCCTGTTGATGTTACCGGGCCTGCTGTTGGCCGACACGCTCGTGCTGCGCAACGGCCAGCGTGTCTCGGGCCTCTTGGTGAAAAGAACGTCAACGACGGTTACGTTCAGGAATTCGCGAGGTGTGGTACGTCGCTACCGCGCGGCGGAAGTGGAAGACGTGGAACTATCTACGCGCCGCAACAACGGATCGGACTCGGGCACGTACGATAACTCCAGCAATCCGGACAATCAAAATAATCCACACCACACTTCAACCGGCGGCTATCCCAATTCTTCCAACACTAACCACGATTATCAGCCGGAGCTTCTGCGAGCCGGCACTCAGCTCGAAATTCTGACGAACCAGACCATCGATTCTAAGACCGCTTCGCCAAACCAGCTCTTCGCCGCCCAAGTCAACCAAGATGTTGTGGACAATTCGGGTGAGGTTATCGTTCCCAAGGGCTCGCCGGCTCAGTTGGTCATCCGAACCGTAAATAGCGGAGGCACAACCGGTACTTCCGATTTGAGCCTCGATATTCAATCGATCACCGTTCACGGCCGTCGTTACGTCGTCCGCACCTCCGGTCTACGGCAGAAAGGCCGCGGCGGAATCGGAGCCAACAAGCGGACCGCTGAGATGGTAGGTGGCGGGGCTGTAATCGGCACCATCATTGGCGCAATTGCGGGAGGCGGAAAGGGTGCCGCGATTGGTGCCGCCGTCGGAGCAGCCGGAGGCGCGGGAGCTCAGATATTAACCAAGGGTAAAGAAGTGGTTATACCCGCGGAAACCATTCTCAAGTTCAATTTGGAGCAGTCCGTTACTTTAGCGCCCGAGGAGCGCAGCCGATACTAAGGAACTGGGAATCGAGAAGGATGTAATGTTAATTTCACTGCGGGGCAGTCGGGTCAAAGGCTGCCCCGCAGTTTTTGCGTTCCGGCGTAATTTTCTGCACCGGACCGCTGCGAAGCCGGTGTCTGTGGTGGAGAGCACAGTCCGGCTGGCGCGAACTTCCTCCCAGAACGATCGGGCTCGGGGCCCGGTCGTTTGGGACTTCCCTTCTCGGAGTACCGGAGGTTTTATTATTTTGGGGCCACGCCTGTCTGTTCAAAATTGCACAGTTTCGAAAGTATCCGGAATTGAAACGATTTGTGCCAGCGTTAGAAAATCCTTGACGTTTGTACTGTCATCCGCAAAACTAGTTTTGCCCCACGCTAATTTCGGCTTGCGCTCCCACCCGTGCAGGCGGTAGAGGACAATAATGCCTGAGACCGGATCCGAACGCCGCGTAGCACCGCGCTACATCATGAAGGTTCCACTGCGTTTTAGACCCGTCAAGGCTGCTCCGCACATTCCCGAACAGCCCGCCGATTCCATGAATATCTCGACGCGCGGAGTCTATTTCGCCACGGATTTACCAGTGAGCGAAGGATCGCCGGTTCAGATCCTCTTGAAAATGCCGAAGGAGGTTATCGGGGGATTAGTAAGCGAGTGGCGCTTCACTGGACGCGTGGTGCATGTCGACGCCATTCCATACGCTAACGGGAAAACCGGTGTTGGTGTTCAGTTCCTATACTACGAAGTCGCTTGAGTAAGATAGTGGCAGCGTGCTGCATTCACATTTGGCCGGCTGCACGAATCGGAATTGTTACGGCAGCGCTGGATTCCGATGATGCCAGCATGTGGCATCGCCCGTCGAAAATCCCCCCCGGATTGATCACTAAACAAGGAGAATGGATCTCGCCGGTTACAACGCCCTTCGCTTGAATCTCCACGCGGCCCTTTGCGAAAATCACGCCATCAAAGCGGCCCGCGATTACGATATGATTGCCTTCAATTTGTCCTTCGACCTTGGCATTCTCGCCGAGGATCAATGTCTGCTCCGAGATAATGTTGCCCTTCACTTGTCCATCCAGGCGAAACGTTCCTTTTAACTGTAGCGTGCCCTCTAGGCTCACACCCTCATCGAGAAAGCCTGTCCATTCATCTCCGTTGCTGTTTTTATTTGTTGGTCCCGATGGCCATTTCCATGACATGGTTCACCCCCAGTCCTCCCCTGGCAGGCTGGCAATTTTCGGCATTCCGCCGGCTCACGCCGTTTGGTTTAGCTCAGGGGTTGACGAATCTCCACTTTAACTCGACAAAACGCCCGGTGGCAACCGAGCTTAACTGCGTAGTTGTCGAATCGGAAAGCAGCTTTTGCGTCACCAAAACAATCCTACCGGCGTTCAAGCGAATTCAGAGCTTTCCGTGGGCGATTTTCGCGAACGTTCGATTTCAGTTATTTTAATTAAATTACTTGCTCCAATTATTTATTGATGTCTTCCTTGGCTTCGAGGCGCTTTAGCAGAGCTTCCTGAGGCGCCTTAGCATCCTCTGGGCCTCCCGCGCTCGCCAACTTCATTTCCTTTATCTAGCATAGGGAACTTCGCTGCGCTACCGGTGTCCAATGGAATGAGGACGCGCGCAACCTCACAACCTGCGAGAGCGGCGTCGGTTCCCATTCAATCGGGCGCCGGCGCCGTTAAAATTTTAGCCGCTTGCATGAGTTTCTCCAACGGGTTGCTCGTTCTTCAAACGCCCGTCTCGCAACGGTTTCTAAAAAATCTGAAAAGTTCGCAGGGTGCATCCCTTTCTCGCAGAACCACAAAAGACTGGGAGGCGTACTATGTCTGGAAATGTTGGATGCGCTCGCTCTTTGGAATCGGCCGCGCTTGCCGGCTGTCTGATGGAAGGTGATGCGGAACAAGTCATTCGTTTCAGCGATCGTCGCCGTAAGACGTTTGTTGCTGCGCTCGCAATTCAGCTCGTAACTGTCGCGGTTATTGTTTTGGTTCCACTTTTCGCCACCGGACAGCGCGCCTTAGTGGCCACCTACATCCCCAAGCCGCTCTTGTACGGAAATTCTCGCCAGGCTTCGCTTGCAGTTCGCAGCAACGTTGCGGCTGGACACCAGACCTCGGCTTCTAATCCTCTCAGAAACTTTTTTACGGCCCCTTCGCGTATGCCCACAAGGATTTATTTTTCGGATGATACGCGTCCCCAGCTTGCCGCGATCAGATGTAACGCGTGCAAAACAGGGGACACTACCGAATTGAACAGCGGCGTCGGTATCGGAGGGGATCCGGGAGGGATGCCCGACGGTATATTACCTCCATCGCTACCAGTTCCTCCTCCGCCGAAAGCACCCACAATAATTCATCGTTCTCTAATGGGTTCAGCAATGCTCATCCATCGGGTCGAGCCCGTATACCCACCGCTGGCCCTAATGGCGCGGCGCGAAGGGCAGGTTCAGCTTCAGGCCGTAATTGGAGTAGACGGTTCCATTGAATCGCTGCGCGTCCTCTCTGGCGACCCATTATTCTTGGAGTCCGCCAAGGCCGCCGTGCTGCAATGGCGGTATCGGCCGACTACCCTAAGCGGTCAGCCTGTAGAGGTCGACACTTTTGTGACCGTTATTTTTACTATTGGGCACTAAGTAGAATGCGATTCACGCGGAAAACAGGGTCACAGTGCAACAACGCAGGGCGCGACATTGCGGCTGTCAGCAAGGGCAATCACGGCTAAGATCATGGCGGCCTTTGTCTCTGAAGATAAACGAGGTCCCGCGGCGCTTCCCGGTTGAAATCGGCAACAATATGTTGCCTCCTTCTTGAGGAGGAAGAGTGCACCTATGTCCTGGACTTAGCTCTTGCGCAGCAACTTCACGGTATCATCTCCGCGCGGGCTAACGCTCCCTGCCCAACCGAATCACGATTCCCGTCGAAATTCTCGCATTGTTCTGGCGCCCCGCAACCAGGGTATTGCTTGTGCTGCTGGCAAAATTAGAAAAGCTGGTTCGCACCAAGTCAAACTGAACGAGACGCAAAGCAAGCGCCCGCCAGAGCTTGACGTCAATCCCCCCACCGATCGCAAAACTCGGCCTTGTAAGATTGAGCGTATCTGTTATGGGGTTGCGATTCTCGTCGATCGTTTTTACGGCTACGTGTCCGTGCGCTACGCCTCCTAACCCGTGTGCGAAAATGCTAAATGGTCCCAGATTCCGCAAGTTGATCTGCGGGCCGATCATAATCGTGGTAACCCTGTGACGCTCGTCGGTCCCCTCAATCTTGTTTGCGCCGCCATTGCTGGCACCATCTACCACCAGGCCCAGCCATCGATTTAAATTTAATTGCCCCGAAGCTTCCCATCCCCTGGGTAGCGGCAGTCGCACACCTTTCCCACTGGAATCACCTGTAAGGAAGCCCCCGGGATTAAATCGTCCGTAAGAATATCCTCCGAAAACTTCGAGTCGTGGGGTTTGGGCACCCCCGGATACTGCAGAAACGAATATCACCGCCAGCGTACACAGCATCTTCCTCATGTGAACTCTCCTCGTTAGTTTTTAAGCGAGAGGGTACCCGGACATAGCGCGGGTAGCAGGGGCTCATTGCTAGTATGTTCTTATTCAGCTTCGGCAATCAAATTTTCTGCGATCTTGTTTCGGGATAAGCACCGTAATTCGCTGCCTAAGAGGCGGTCTGGGCATGAATTGCGCCTCAATCTAATGAGGTTTATCTCAACATGAAAATCCGGTGGAGAAGGGGCTGCCTTTGACGATCAGCGTCACAAAAGTGGTTCGCCACAATTTCGACTGATTGCTTCCCGTGCGGCATCACGCAGGCGCACAATTGCGCGCCACTCAGACTGCTCTTCTGCTGCCGAACCGGAGGTTGCACCTTGTCTAGAAGACTTTATCGGGGGAGAAATTGTGATGACGACGTCTGACGGACGCGGCAGAAAACTCTCATCGCGTAAAAGCTGTCGCGTCCCCCGCAACGCCACTGGGCAGACGGGACAACCCACCGCAACCGCAGCCTTGAAAGCTCCCAATTGAAATGCGCGCAGGCCCTCATAGCGGGTAAACGTTCCCTCCGGGAAAACAAACACAGACTCGCCGCGCCGGAGCGTCTCCTCAATCTCCTGTGCCTGGCGCACTCGAGCCCTCGGATCGCTGCGATCGAAAGCGTAATGCCCCATTTTGCGCAGAAAAGTTCCAATGAAGGGTATACCGCGAACTTCCAGTTTCGACACAAAGCGATAGTCCACGCCGAGCGCGGCCATTAGCGCCAAAACGTCGCAATAGCTCGCGTGGTTCGCTACCAGCACTTGAGCCTGCGTAGGCTCCAAGAATTTTCGCCCTATCACGCGCACTCTGCAACCCACCAGCACGAACAAGAGTTTTAGCGTTGCGCTCGTAAACCGGCATGAAGCGCGCCGCGTCGGCAGCAAAATTACTATGGCCCACGCCAGAAGGAGCCCTACTGCGAAAACTGCGATCGCGTAAACTCCATAGGCCCCCTCGACAATTCGCTTGGTAGCCTGCCTTGCCCTTTGCTTTCCAGTGCTTAGCACGCCCGAGGCGCCCAGACGCGCGATTTGCAACCAAACGGGCGGCTTCCCGACGCCAAGTTTCCCGGTTTCGTAGAGGCGCTTAGTCTCATCGCGCCTCAATTTCCCACTCGAAGTCTTTGGGATGCTTCCCGGCAAAACGATCTTCACTTGATCCGGCGGCAGCCCCAGTGCCGCGCTCACCTCCTCAGTAATGGCCCGGGCGATTTGTTCACGCCTAACCGCTTCGGTCTCGCGTGACTCCGCAACAATCACCATGCGCTCGGTTCCCACACTCGCATCTGTATCGCCAAACGCAACCACGCACCCTTTCCGCACGCCCTCGCTCCGTCCGGCGATCTCCTCGATTTCATGGGGATAAAGATTTCGGCCAGCTTTTATGATGATGTCCTTCACTCGCCCGGTGATGTAAATTTCCCCCTCGGCCTGGTAGGCGCGGTCACCCGAGTTAATCCACGCTCCCTCCCCAGCCGACGATTCAGAGCTTCGCCCTTGCGGAAAAAGTTTTTTGCTGGCAGCGTCATTGCGGTAATAGCCGCTTGTCGCCGAAGGGCCCCGAAACCACAGATATCCTTCCACTCGTTCGCTAACTTCGTGCCCGCCTCCGTCCACGATGCGCACTTCATGGTCTGGCAGCGGCACTCCGCAAGAAACAAACGAAATGGCAGATGCATCATTCGGTAAATCTTTGTGCATATCGTCAGACGATGATTGAGAGGATGTCCCTGCTTCAACGGGCGCGCTGGAATTTCTTATGGGTACAGCGCTCCCTTCGCCAGTAAACGTCTGCCGGAAAATTCGGTCTACCAGAGGGCCACGGTCCATACGCGGCATCGTAACGGCCAGGGCCGCCTCCGCTAGGCCATATACGGGCAGCATTGCCTCGCGACGAAATCCATATTTCGCAAAGCGTTTGCAAAATCTCTCCACAGTCTCCGGGTTTACGGGCTCAGCGCCATTCAGCGCCGCGCGCCAGGAACTCAAATCCAGGCCTTCGATTTCCCGCTCGGCAATTCTTCGCGTGCAAAGCTCGTAGGCAAAGTTCGGCGCGGCGGCAAGTGTGCCGCGATGCTGATGCACCGCCCACAACCAGCGCTCCGGACGCGTCAGAAACGCAAGCGGCGACATCACCGCCAGCTGCAAACCGAAATAAAGTGGCATTAGCCACGCGCCAATCAAACCCATGTCGTGATATAGCGGCAGCCAGCTTACGCCTGCGTCGCTCGGCCGGACCTGTAACGCCTTTCCAATCGCGCGGATGTTCGCCAGCAAATTTGCGTGTGTTAGTACCACTCCCTTGGGCTCGCCTGTTGATCCCGACGTGTATTGCAGCAGCGCAATGTCCGTAGCCCGACGTGCGCGGCTTCCAGCGAAATTCTGTGGCACTACAGGCGGCTGCGATTTTGTGCCGACTGCAATCAGTTGTGCCGCATCGACGACCCCGCTGAGTGATGTGACACGCGGTTTCAGTAGCTGCGCTACAGCTTGCGCCCGCCGAAATGTCACTAGCAATTTTGCTTCAGCATTTTGCAGAATCGCAGCCTGCCGCGCGGCATATTCCTCGATTCGGTCGACACGTACGGGCGGATAAATGGGCACGGGAATCGCCCCTGCCATCAAAATTCCTACGAATGTGAGAAAAAAATCCTTCGATGTGGGCAGCATCAGCGCCACCGTATCGCCGGCATTCACGCCACGCCGCGCAAGTTCGGCCGCCACTCCCTGAGCCCCGGCATAAAGCTCTCCAAAGGTAAGAGTGGAACTGGCGCCTTCATCGGGCGTAATCATTAGATGCGAACGCGCCGCGTCATTCCGCCCGCGAAAATGCAACACATCCAGCAGCGTCTGGGCAGTCTCCACACCGCACTCAGAAAAAGTCTGCCGCGCTATGCCCGTTCGCTCAGCCGCATTTTGCGGCGCTGCGAATGCTGGGCAGCTTCCTGTAACAGAATGCCCCGTGCTTGTCGCGCTTGCTCCGCGCATCAGCGCATTCACTAACTCTTCAGCCGAATTCGCTTCAGCGACGGCAGTATCAGGCAGTCGCACGGCAAACTCCGCCTCCAGCCGTGCCAGCAACTCGACTCGTTCGAGACTTCCCAGGCCCAGTTCACTATCCAGATGTGCGTGTGGAGAAACCACAGCGAGAGTACCTATGCCACGCAGCTCCGCAAGAAGACCGCGAATTGCGTCAAGGACTCGCTCCTGCACATCACTTCTCGAAAATTGAATGCTTGGACTAGGTGTGGCCACGGTATTTAAATTGAGGGCTGCCTCCGAGGCTACCACGCCTGGTGCCGACCGGCCAACACCACACTCTCGTTTCTTCCGCAAATGGGTGTAAACTTTTGTTGTACGCGCGAGCTCAGTCCGCGATCCAAAAGGAGACGCTATGGCCCCTGTAAATCCTTTGATTAAAGACAAATCTTCTGCTGCTGCTCACGGTGCGTTTGACGCACTCACCCAAAAGTTTGGCAAGATGCCGAATTTTTTTGGATTGATGGCGCACCGTCCCGACGTGTTAAACAAGTTTCTTCCGCTTTACGGCGCTATCGTCAGTGAAGGGACCGTCGAGCAGCGCTACAAAGAACTCGCCTACTTGAAGACCTCGATGGTCAATGGGTGCGAGTATTGAACACGCGCCCACACCGCTTCGGCGAAGCGGATCGGCATTACCCAGGAGCAGATTGACGCGCTATTGTTCTACGCTCACAGCCCGCTTTTCGACGAAAAAGACAAAGCCACGATTTTATATGCCGAACGCGTCACCCGCGGCGCAGCGGCTCTTCGCGCACGCGCGCTCGAAGAATTGGGCAAGTTCTACGACGAAGGGCAAATAGTAGAGTTGACACTGACGATTTGTGCCGCGAATTTCACCAATCGCTTCAATGACGCGCTTGAAGCGCCTCCTGATTTAGGAACATAGCTGTAGCGTCCAGCGGCACTGACAATTGAGCTGCTGGACGCGATAGGTTGGCGAAGACCGGAGAATGGGAATTTTGGATGTTTTTACAGTGACTCCTGCGTCTACTTTTTTTCCGGTGTCGAGCTGTAATCCTTGGGCATCAACGTCGTCGTTAAATCTACTCCGGCGAGGTCTGCGCCCGTCAGATCAGTCTCGCGTAGAATGGCCACGCCCATATCCGCGCCGGCGAATTTCGCTCCGCGGACATCCGAGCTGCGAAAATTGGTATTCCGCAGATTGGCGCGATGGAAAATTACGTTTTGCAAATTGCAGCGAAATAGCTCCACACCACTTACTTGCGCCTCCGTCAAATCCGCACCGGGCAGAATGGCCTCGGTCATGTCTGTATTCCGTAGATCGGCTTTACGCAGCTTGGCTCCGGAAAAATCCGCGCGTGTGAGTTTCCCGCGCCGGAGGTCTGCCTCTTCAAGATTAGCGCCTCTTAAAACAGCGTCGCTTAAATTGACGCCGCCCAAATCCACCCGCGACAAATCCGCCCCGCTTAGATCGGCCCGGACTCCATCCGGCCCGCCCCGAAAGAATCTCTCATGCGCCTCGAGTATTTCTGTCAGTGGCTTTCCTTGATGCTTGATTTTCCTTGGATTTCTGAGTCCCATGTTTCTCCTCACGCCGGTCCGGCGGAATTGAGCCAGAGTTGCATGCCGTTATTCTACGCAAGAAAGCCTTTCCACGCTTGCCTCGGTCTTGTGAAAAATGTGGTAAGGTAAAATTATCGGCGGCAAACAAGCATGCTGCCCGCCATACCGCAGAGAAAACCCATGGACTCCAGCGCAACCCCATCCCTGCAGCCGTCCACACCGCGAAAATTGCTCCGCGCAATCCCATTCATTCTCGGGGCCTGTGTTCTGCTTGCCTCTTTTCCTCTACGGGCTCAGGATGAAATCGTTGCCAATCTCGCCGCCGGCCGCGTGGTGATTGACGTTGCCAAAGGCGGCATCGTCGTTGGAGCCATCGAGCAGCACGTCGAAGCCAATTCGCGCCCTCCAATTGTTTTTCCAATCAATGACCGACGCATCGGTATTCTTCTGGGTGCCGCTGAATGGGTTGTGCCTTCCTCTCCAGGTGGAACCGTACGCCTTGATCGGGCTATCGCGCGCCTCAGCCGCGAAGCCGCTCCCCACAAGGAGCCCGGCCGGTCCGACCAGGCCAGCGACATAGAATCCATCGGCGTCGCCTTCCTCGAAAAATTGCGCGCCATGGCCGAGCAGCTCCATCATAAAATTGACTTGCGCTCCGACGATCCACTTGTAGAGCTTATCCTGGTCGACTATCAGCTCGAATATGGCCCGGAGGTTTGGCTGCTTCAATATCGGATCAAACAAGAACAATTGCGCGGCGATTTTTGGCAAACGAAGACGCTGCGTCCAAGCTATACCCAGCTATATCCTCCCGAGAAACACCAGCCGCGCACTCTCGTCGAGGTTCGTTACCCGCCGGAAGTTTCGGATCCCACCGTGCTTCAACTCCTGCAACAGAATGATCCGCGCCTTGCATTCGTGCGCCGTGGCGCACCGAACTCGCTCAAAGTGCTCGACAATATCAGCAACGGCAAAAGCCAGGCTTCCCCCGTCGACGACGCGGCCAAGGTTCTTCGCGACGTTCTAGACCCCATTGCGGGAACGCAAAATCGCCTGATTCTCGGCGTTCTGCGCGAAGAGCGTGGCTGGGACTGGATCGTTGCGCCACTTGAGCCAGTCGAAAAAGCTGCGGAGCAGGATAAAACGCGCCCGCCCGAAGCCCCCACGCTCCGCCGCAAGCCCTGACTCCGCTGCTTTCTGTATTTCTTGAATAATCCGGTTCCACACCGACGCGCTGGTCATGTGGTCAGCCCGAATTCACTCATTGCCGGTGAGTTCGCTCATCTTGGTCGATCCTTAGAACGAACATTGCCGACCTCAATCGCGTCGCCCTGGCGAATCGTCCCCGCTTCAATCACGCGGCAAAGTGTCCCGCGCTTTCCTTTAAGCGTTTCGCGCAAGCCCGTGCGAATCTTTTCGATCTGGTCGCACGGTTCACACGGAATCGCCACCTCCAACAGCGCGCTTCCTACGCGTAATTCCTGGCCCGCCTCCAGCGCATCGACGTCGATTCCCTGGGTCGTAATATTTTCGCGCACAATCCCCGGCGCCAGTCCAAACTCCGCTAGCCGCTCGCTGGTCATCAGAAGCACTTGCCGGCGGCCTCGTGGACGCGCGTGCGCGCATCCTTCGAAGCCCACGTCGGCGATCGCCTGAATTTCTTTTACCTCTGCCATCGGCGCGCGCTTCGCTGTCGCCCGAAATAAATGCAACACGCTTGCCATCTCACTTACTCTCCCGCAGCGCGGCTTTTTGCGGCCGTTCCGATATCTTTCCTGTAGTGAGCGCCTTCAAAAGTTATTTTCGCGGTCGCTTGATAGGCCCTTCCCAAGGCCACCTCAAGGGTCGCGCCGGTTGCTGTCACCCCCAGTACCCGCCCTCCGCTAGTCACCAGCGAGTGGTCCTGGCGCTTGGTTCCCGCATGCAAGATGCGTACGCCGGCAAGTTTCTCAGCCTCGGTGACTCCGTCGATCTTTTTTCCGCTCTCGTACTTTCCTGGATATCCCCCCGCCGCCATCACCACGCATACGCTGGCTTCCAGTTTCCACTTTACTTTTTGCGGTTCGAGCTTTCCACGCGCCATGTCTTCCAGCATTTCCGCCAAGTCAAAATCCATTCTTGCCGCAAGCGCCTGCGCCTCCGGGTCTCCCATTCGGCAATTGAATTCCAACACCTTCGGACCCTGAGTGGTCAGCATCAATCCAAAATATAAAAATCCGCGATAAGGAATTCGATCTTTTTCGAGCCCACGAATTACCGGCCACACAATCGTCTCTAGAATTGTTCTTTCGAGCTGCACTGGTAGCAGGTCAGTCGTTGAGTACGCACCCATCCCTCCTGTATTCGGCCCAGCGTCCCCGTCGAACGCACGCTTGTGGTCGCGTGCCGCCGCAAGCGGCGCCACAGCCCGCCCATCCGTGAGCACAATATAAGAGAGCTCCTCGCCCGCCAGCGCTTCTTCCATCAGCACGCGCTCGCCGGCGCTTCCGAATTCTCGCCTATCCATCAGCCGCTCCACGAACTCGGTCGCTTCATCCGGCGACGCTGTCACCAGCACGCCCTTCCCCCCGCACAATCCATCGGCCTTGATCACCATCGGCCAATCCACCGCACAAAGCGCGCTGTACGCGTCGCCCGGCGAATCGTACATTCCATAAACGCCCGCGGTCGGGATCCCGTGCCGTGTCAAAAAATCCTTCGCGAATATCTTGCTCCCCTCGAGCCGTGCACCTTGTTTCGTCGGACCCGCCACCAACCAGCCGCGCCTTTCAAATTCGTCCCCTACGCCAGCGACGAGCGGACCTTCTGGGCCGACCACCGTCAAATCAGGCGTAAGCTTTTCCGCTAGTTCTACGATTGCGCCGGCATCCGCAGCGTCTACCGGCAAGCACTCTACGCTCGCCATTCCGCTCGCTATAGACTCTGTTTCCATACCGCCATTACCCGGCGCGCACCAAATCTTTTCCACGCGTGGACTCTCCCGCAGCTTCCATACCAGCGCGTGTTCTCGCCCGCCCCCGCCAATCACCAGCACCTTCATGAACGTAACGCGCCCGCCTCTCTTATTTCGTGCCTACAAACGATAGTCGCCCCGTGCCCGAGTGTCAACGAGCCTGGATTGGCTTGCATTTTCTATTGATGATTGGATTGCTTCGTTGAAACTACGATTTGTTGCTGAAACTAAATTGCTTAAATTTCGATTCGTGATGATTGATCACCAGCCGAGAACGTACGCAAACATGAGCGGCGCAACAATGGTGGCATCCGATTCAATGATGAACTTCGGGGTATCTGCGCCAAGTTTGCCCCAGGTGATTTTTTCATTCGGCACCGCACCCGAATAAGATCCGTAGCTGGTCGTCGAATCGCTGATCTGGCAAAAATATGCCCAACGTGCCACATCTTGGCGCCGCAAATCCTGGTGCAGCATCGGCGCAACGCAGATCGCAAAGTCTCCCGCGATCCCTCCTCCAATTTGAAAAAAACCGGCGCCGCTTCTCTTCGTCGTTTCCGTATACCAGCATGCAAGCTTCATCATGTATTCGATTCCGCTGCGATTCGTATTTACGTTCTTCACCTCACCTCGCATCACCTGTGCCGCGTACATATTACCTAACGTAGAGTCTTCCCATCCCGGCACAAATAACGGCAAGTTTCTCTGCGCCGCCGCCATCATCCAGCTATCCTTCACGTCAATTTCGTAATATTCCTCGAGCCTCCCGCTCAACAACACTTTGTAAAGAAATTCATGCGGAAATAATCGCTGCCCGCTTCGATCCGTCTGACGCCATTCTTCGACCACAGCGCCCTCAATTCTCCGCATCGCCTCTTGCTCGGGTATGCACGTATCGGTCACGCGATTCAGGTGTCGCTCGAGAAGTTGTTCTTCATCTTCCGCCGTAAGGTGCCGGTAATGGGGAACTCGCTCGTAATGGTTGTGGGCCACCAGATTGTATAAATCCTCTTCCAGGTTCGCGCCGGTGCAGCAAATTCCGTGTACCTTGTCCTGGCGGATCATTTCAGCCAGCGAGATCCCCAGTTCCGCCGTGCTCATCGCGCCGCCCAGCGTCATAAACATCTTCCCGCCAGCGGCGATATGTTGCGCGTAAGCCTCGCTCGCGTCGACCACCACGGCCGCGTTGAAATGCCGGAAATGCCGCTTCAAAAATTCGGAAACCGGAGCTGCTACGCACTTGCTTGCAGCGGCGCTCATAACACTGCTTGCAGATACGCTCATAAGTTCTCCTTGTGCCAAGCGAAAAAAGAAAAACACCCATAGCCACTTCCGTATGGTTCTTTCCCTAAATTGGCGTGGCTAGAAGTAACTCGCCGTATAGCTCAGGAGCCGGAACAATTTGTGCGGAGAGATGTGTGTTTGGGGAAATGTCGATTTCAATCTACGCGCCACAAGGAATGGATAGCATAATTTCACAACCTGTTACCACAACAATCTCTGAACGCCGATAACTTTCCTTGCTTCTCACGTTTGCTCCTTTGAGAAGCTTTAGACTTATCTCATCGAAAATCGTTGTATCGTAAGCTTGTATTCCGAAGTTGCGTCCACGGCGGAAAAATTCAATTCGCAGTTCTCGTCCTTTTCGCATTTTATTGCTTGCCCACATGCATTACATTCTTTACGGAAAAACTGACAAATGTGGAATCAAGAGAGCCAAAAGGTGTACTTCTCGTCAGAAATTCTCGATTACCCAGGCATTGCTGTTGTACGTTGAAATAGTGAAGGCGAGATTCTTTCCGTCGGGTGACGCCAGCGGCGTGCCCAAACCCGCTTTACTGGTCAAAATCTCGGAGATCCTGCCATTCAATCGTACGTGGAAGATTGCCGCTCCTCGAAGCGACGAGCTTGTGACGAACCAACCTGGGCCCTCAGCCGACCAACTTATCCCCGAGAGTTTCTCCGAGTGACCCACGGCTATTGAGCGGCCGGATCCACTTTTCAATTCAACCACCCGAACGAAGTTTTTATGTTCATCAACGTCGACGATAGCCAAGCTCGAGCCATCCGGTGAAACGTCCCAGGCCGGGGCCGTTCCAGGCTCGGTGGCGAGACGTGCCAGTTCGCCGCTCCTGCCTCGCAACGGATCCAAAGCCGTGAACACCAGATCTCCACTTGCTTTGTCAAATTCGCTAAGGACACAGGATGACGATTTGTGCGCGCATCGAACTGTCGCTCTAGGGCTTGCTTCAAGCACGAACTCGGGTGCCCCACCTGAAATCGAGACACGCAGCAGCCGCATCGGTGTTGAGGCAGCACCTTCTTTTTTGACATGATCCCAATACAAGACCCACAATGCGTCGGGGCTCACGCGAGGTTCGGTTTGCTCCCCGAGACCCAAAATGAAGTCCTGACCATTCCTATCCTGCAAGCTTTGCCTGAAAATGTCCCAGTTCCCGCTCCGATCCGAATAGAAGAAGAGACCTTGCCCATCCTGCGTCCAAGCGGAAGGCACATTATTGCGTCCCTGGCTCGTGATTCGCCGCAACGGTCCCAGTCCTCCTTTGCCCTCCAGTGCCGCAACGTATGTGTCGCGCTGGAGCCCCGCGTTTACAAATACAAGATGTTTACTGTCTATGCTCACACTCAGATCCGACACCGACAAGCCAGCCCAATTCGTAATCCTTCGCGGATCTCCCGAAGCTTTCGCGCCGGACCGATCTACCCGTAATTCCCATAAGTTGCTGTCCCTATCGTTGGGGGGCGGCTCCTGCATCGAGTACATGATGCGGCCATCCGAGGACCAACAAAAACTGTGTAGCCCTGGAACTGCAAGAAGAGTGTTGGGAGCGCCGCCGTCCTTCGGCACCGATTCAATGAGGGTCTCCGATTTTTCGCTGGCAGCGCGAGATTTTAAATAAGCGACCCGCGATCCATCATGGGACCACTGCACCTGTAGGAAATGGTCACCCTGTAAGCCTTGGACCAGCTTTTTGGCATCCTCTCCATTGGCGCCCATAACCCAAATCTCGGTCTCCGACCTGCTCGCTATGTAAGCGATGTGTTCGCCATCTGGCGAGACGGCAGCGCGCCCCGCATCGTCGCGCAGTTTGCGCGGCGAACCGCCCAGAATCGAGATGGCCCAAATCCCCGTCGTTTCCCCTGATTGTCCTGGTCCGACCGCTGCTAACTTCGTCCCATCCCGAAACCACGAAAGACTCGCGCACCGGAAGCAGAATCCTTCCGGCAGAGTAAGCGGATGTGTTTCGCCGGTATCGAGCAGGCGAACGAACACGCCATTGAAGTCCGCGTAGGCAAGATATCTCCCATTAGGAGAAATAGCCGCCGCGTACACTGGATTCTCGGGTGAATTTGCCGTTACGTTACGTTGCATCAGCGCCCGTGCTTCGCGTGGCGCCGGCCTGGAGAACCACCATAACGCAAATATCGCCGCTACTGCGCACAGGCCAATTGCCGCGCTGATGAGTACGCCTCTGCCGTGCGGCCACCGCCCCGCTCTTCCGCCGACGCTAAGATGCGCTCCGCTGGTTTCGGAATCCCGTTTTAACCGTTTCAGGTCTGTCCGCAGCTCATTCGCACTTTGGTATCGCAACTCACGTTCTTTATCGAGGGCCTTTTCGATAATTTCTCTGAGCCGGATGGGGATATCGACACCCACAGTTAGCGGTGTCGGCGCACGATTGAGAATTGCTTCCTGGATTACGGCGGCTGTCTGTCCGGAGAAGGCCCGCTGGCCCGTGGCCATCTCGTATAAAACCGCGCCGAAAGAGAACAAATCAGTGCGAGCATCCACTTCTTGGCCACGGACCTGCTCGGGTGACATATATTCTGCGGTACCCACTGTGCCCCCCGGTTCAGTGAGTTCGTCCGCTATCGTTCCGCCATTTGCCGAGTCCTGCCCGGCTGCGCCGTGCCTCGTTGCGTGGGGCAGCAGCTTCGCGAGTCCGAAGTCCAGCACTTTGGCCTGTCCTCTCGTGGTCACGAAGATATTTGCCGGCTTGATGTCCCGATGAATGATCCCTTTGCTGTGTGCCGCCTCGAGAGCCTCCGCGATTTCCATGCCCAACTCTACGATTTCTTCCTTCGGGAGTGACCGGCCCTCCATGTGGTGTTTAAGGGTCTTTCCCTCGAGTAATTCCATGACGATGAAGTGCTGCTCGTCGTGTTTTCCCACTTCATAAATAGTACAAATGTATGGATGATTCAGCGCCGCCGCTGCGCGTGCCTCCCGCAAAAAACGATCGAGCGCTTGCTGGTTGTTCGTCAGATTTTCGGGCAAAAACTTCAGGGCGACCTGTCGCTTTAGAACCATATCTTCAGCCTGGTACACAATCCCCATGCCGCCGCTACCAAGCTTTTCCATTACGCGGTAATGAGAGACGACGGAGCCAATCATGCACTCGTCCTAGAAGAGGTGACCGGAAAAAATATTAGGCCACCACATTGAGCAAGTCAACGAACTGTAACATGCCGCACTATATTACTCCCGCGAAACTCCTGTACAATATTGAGTTATGCGCAACTCAGCACCTGCCCACGTTCTCCTGTTTTTTTTACTCTCCGGACTCCCGGCATCTTCGCAGGTTTTGCCGAAACCTCAAATCGCTTCCGCTGCCGGCAAGCTAGCGCCAGACTTCACTTTGAGGGACCAACACGGTAAGAACTTTCGGCTTGGGGCACTGCGAGGCAAACGCGTGCTTTTAATCTTCTATCGTGGGTATTGGTGACCCTACTGTTCGGGACAACTGCGCGAGTTCGCGCGGCACAAGAAAGATTTCGACTCGCTGAACACGCGTATCGTAGCCATTAGCGTCGATGACCGCGAGCATGCCCTCGTCGTGTGGAAGAACGTAGTTGACCAACAGTTTACTATCCTCGTTGACCCCGGGGCTCAGGTCATTCGTGCCTATGGCCTGCTGCATCCAGGTGCAGGGATCGATGGAGGGGACATTGCCCTAGATACGATCCTACTCGTAGATGTCGATGGTCGCGAACGCTGGCGGCGAGTCAGCGAAACGATTTCCGATTTGCCCATGGCTGAAGAAACCGCCAGCAGAATCCGTAAAACAGCCCGCGTCTCGGTTTTAAAGCGATAATCCCGCACCCGGTCGCCTGGCGCGCAATCCTGAACATTTCTACTTTACTGACAACGCGGGTCGCTAAAAATGAAATTTGAAAAATACGTCCCGTCTGGTCGGGGCTAAGGGCTTTTCAGGCGGACGAGCTTGGACTCTGTAATTGCGGGAATTTTCCGAATGGGCAGCACCATGGATTCCGTGACCTCACCGTCGAGTCGCACCAGTGAAACCGCCTCGGCACCTCGCGCGGCCTCGCGGCGGCCAAGCGCGAACGTTGCAATGTTGACGCCCCGGCTTCCGAGAATCGTTCCAATCTGCCCGATAACGCCGGGCTCATCGCGATTCCGTAAATAAAGTAATGTCCCTTCGAGTGGCGACTCCAGCGCAATGCCATCAATATTGAGTATGCGCGGTGAAGTCCCGTGCAAAACCGTTCCTTCGATGGAAATCGACCGTGCACATGGCCCCTCAGGATCGCACAATGCCGCCACCTCGATGGTATGCGGGAAGCCATAATCGCGGCGGCGTGTATGCTCTTCGACCACAAGCCCGCGCGACGCGGCAACCGTACCGGCATTCACCAGGTTCACTTTTTCCGACAGCACGGTATTCAATAACCCTGCCAGTACTGCACTGCGCAGCGTATTCGTGCCCAACTCCGCAGGTTCACCTGCGTACGTGATTCGCAACTTCGAGGGCCATCCCTCGGCAACCTGCGCCGCCATCGATCCCAGCCGCTCCGCCAAATCGAGATAAGGACGCAGCCGCCGGTATTGTTCGGCCGAAAGCGGCGGAAGATTTACCGCGTTGCGCAGAATTCCCTCGGCAAGAAAATCACGCACTTGCTGCGCGATCTGCGTGCCCACCTCTTCCTGCGCCTCTTCGGTGGATCCGGCTACGTGCGGCGTCGCAATCACATTTGGCAGCCCGACCAGAGGCGAATCGAGCGGGGGTTCGGTGACAAACACATCGAGCGCGACGCCCGCAAGCTGTCCGGTGCGCAGTGCGTCGGCAAGCGCCGCTTCATCCACCAATTCGCCACGCGCGGCGTTCACTAAGCGAGCACCTTTTTTCATCTTCGCCAGCGTCTCGGCATTGATTATTTTTTCCGTGGTCGCGCTCAGGGCCGTGTGCAGCGAAACGAAATCCGCGCGCGCCAGCAAATCCTCCAGTGAAACCAGCTCGACTTGAGCCTCTTGCGCTACGCTCACCGTAATGTACGGATCGTACGCGAGCACCGGCATCTCAAAAGCATGCGCGCGCCGCGCTACCTCGCTCCCAATTCGTCCCAGTCCGATAAGCCCCAGCGTTTTTCCCCGCAACTCTACTCCTGCTGCCGAGCCTTTTTCCCAACGGCCGGCGCGAATCGCCGCATCGTGCCGCGGAACGTTTCGCGCCAACGCCAGCAGTAACGCAAAAGTATGCTCGGCAACACTGACTGCATTTCCGCCAGGCGTGCTCATCACCAAAACCCCGCGACGCGTCGCCGCCTCCAGGTCAATGTTATCTACTCCAACCCCCGCGCGTCCGACCACGCGCAGCCTGAGAGCTTTGTCGAGCAGCGCGTCCGTAACGCGAGTCGCGCTGCGCACGACGAGTCCCTCGGCGTCGGCAATTTCCGCTTCTACTTGGCCTTTTTCCGGAATTACCACTTGCCAGCCAGGCTCGCGCAGAATTTCGAGGCCCCGTTCGCTTATTTTGTCTGCTACAAGAATTTTCATGGGCGTCTAGCGTAGTGGCTGTTGCAAGTGGTGTCAAATGGGCAGGGGCACCGCTTCAGACGGTATGTTATAGTGAGATTTCCGCTGTTATGGGACTGGTCGAACAAATCCAAGCCGATTTGACGCAGGCCATGAAGTCGAAAGACGAATTGCGCCTGAGTGCGTTGCGCATGGTGAAAACCGCTCTCAAGCTAAAAGAAGTGGAAAAAATTCGCCCGCTGGAAGAAGCCGAAGTACTTCAGATTCTACAAACATTGATTAAGCAGCGCCGTGAATCCATCGAAATGTTCACGCGCGGGGGTCGTCAGGAACTTGCTGATAAAGAGCAAAGAGAAATTGTAGTGATCGAATCGTATCTTCCCTCCGCGCCGTCCGATGCGGAAATGGACCAAGCGATCGAGCGTGCCGTGGCGGAAACTGGCGCGAATTCGCCGAAACAAATGGGCGCGGTGGTTAAAGGGGCCAAAGCGCTGCTGCAAGGCAAAACCGTGGATGGCAAGGCACTGAGCGATCGCATCCGCGAGCGGCTCGCGCGCGCGTCCTGAGTTTCCCTCGAACTTTTTCCTTCTTTTACTCTTTCTCGTATCGACGTTATCCTTTCGCCGTGCCCCTTCCTGCGACAATTCCGGTTCGCTACACCGAAGAAGAAGCCGGATACGTCACCGTACGCCCGCTGGTGAAGCAAAATTTTCGCCAGCACGAACTAGTGGACATGATCCTGCGTGTAACCGGGAAAGATATTCAACGCGTCCGGCAAATTCTTCGTTCCGGCACAGTGGTGTACAACTTCTACCGCTATTGGTGGACGGGTTTCGATGCGGACGCGAATGAATTGAGCGCGGTACTGGCAACGTTTCCGAGTGACGATCCGTCGCGCGTATTCCGTGCCGTAGAATGCGATGCGGTCCTCCTCGAATTTGGAGGAGGAGCTCAGCACCAACTCGCCGAATTCACGCGCCACGCGCTCTCGAAAAAGCGCTTCCTCCGCTCCAAAAGCCTGTGGGATAGCTTCCTGTCTCTAGCGCAAAGCGGTGCGCTAGAATATCGAGGTTACTCGTACGCGCGCCGCGCCGATTTGTATCGCCGTTCGCTTGCTCCTGCCGAGCTTCCCGCGCTTGTCTCGGACGCCGCCATGTTAGCCTCTCGAGGTTTGCGAAAATCTCTACGTCATATTCCGCATATCAGCACACTTACATACTCCTGCCCGCGACCTTAGCTCCTGGGCGAAATCCCAGATTCCGGCGTGGAGAGGTCTGACTCTGACTTCTCTAAGGAGCTGTTTCGATGGATACTGCTTCAGCAGTTGACTGGGCAGAATGCCATGTTTCCAATGCTGAACAAATAGCTACCAAAGCTGCAAGCACGCTGCGAATGCAGTCACACGGGCAAGCGTAACGTTCTCGCTCGATGACATAATTCTAATTGGCCCTGAACCACAGGCTCGTCGTGAATATCGCTCTGAGTCCATACAATAAATATTGGATAAACCCTCCACGCGGCATTCGCACCCAGTAAATTCCGCGACTAAAGATTATCCGCTTTCGCGATGCCAGCACTCTGGGGCATAATCCGGCGCGGTGGCAGGAGTTTGCCATTCCACAAACGTAACGTCGTTCGCGACGGAGGTGCACCATGAGCACAAAGCCGTGGAGTTCGACAGCGCCCCCGGGCGAATTCCGCACCTATGTCCCCACCACGGAAAGCCCCGCCGAATTCACCTGGCGCGCGGTGATCTTAGGCGCGCTTTTTGGGCTGCTGTTCGGAGCAGTAACGGTCTACGTAGGCTTGCGCGCTGGGCTGACGGTTTCCGCTTCGATTCCCATCGCCGTGTTGTCTATTAGTATTCTGCGTGCTTTCGGTCGTTCCACAGTTCTCGAAAACAATATCGTGCAGACCACCGGTTCGGCGGGCGAATCGGTGGCCGCCGGTGTGATCTTCACAATTCCAGCGCTGATTTTTCTTGGCTTCGACCTCAACTATTGGCGCATTTTTGCCCTGGCGCTCATTGGTGGCTGGCTTGGCGTGCTGTTCATGATTCCCCTGCGCCGCCAGTTAATCGTCAAGGAGCACGGAAATTTGCCCTATCCTGAAGGCACGGCATGCGCCGACGTGCTGGTGGCCGGTGAACGTGGCGGTTCGTTCGCCGGACGCGTTTTTTGGGGACTAGGTCTCGGTGGCGTCTACACCTTCGTCATGAACACTCTGCAGGCCTGGCCCGGCCAACCCGAATATCGGCCCAACTGGCTCCCAGGAGCCTCATTCCGCGCGGCGATTACGTCGGAGTATCTCGGCGTTGGCTACATCATCGGCCCGCGGGTTGCCGGAACGCTCTTCGCCGGCGGCGTGGTTTCCTGGCTGATGCTGATGCCGGCAATTAAATTTTTCGGCTCGCTCGCGCCAAATACCGCGCTTTACCCTGGCACAATTCCCATTCCGCAAATGACTCCGGACCAACTCTGGTCCAGTTACATTCGACCGATGGGCGCAGGAGCTGTCGCCGCCGCTGGATTGATTACCTTACTCAAAACAATTCCTACCATCGTGTCCGCGCTGCGCTCCGGGATGAAAGATATTCGCGCCGAGCGCTCTGGCGAAGCTTCTGCGACTAGCCGCATTGAGCGCGATCTGCCGATGACCACGGTTGTCGTGGGCTCGTTCGTGATTATCGCGATGATGTGGGTGCTACTCACATTCAAACCAATCCCGGGCGCGATGACGGGACCCGCGCAAAATCTCTTTGCCTCGCTTTTTATCGTTGTGTTCGGATTTTTGTTCGTTACGGTGGCCTCGCGCATCAGCGGCCTCATTGGTAATTCCTCGAATCCGGTGAGCGGCATGACCATTGCCACACTGATGGCCACCTGTGCGGTGTTCCTTGTTTCTGGTTGGACCGCGCAAAATTATGCCGTGCTCGCGCTGATGGTTGGAGGAGTAGTATGCATGGCGTCGGCAATCGCGGGGGCCACTTCGCAGGACCTTAAGACCGGCTACCTGATCGGCGCAACCCCGCAATGGCAGCAGGTCGGATTGCTCATCGGCGTCACGGTTTCGGCATTCGCTGTCGGTGGCACTCTGATGCTGATGAACCGCGGCCTCGAGAAATATAATCCCGTGCAGATTCCTCTGCAGATCGAACAGCTTCCCGACGGCGTCTCGATACGCAAGCCCAGCTTCGAATACCAGGGAAAGAACTACATTCTTGTCAGTGCTCTCGGTGCGCGCGCGGTTCCCGACGGACAATATTTGTACGACACCTCAACGAGACAGGTTGAAGTTCAGTGGGTGCAGGGAATTGGAGGCGATCAAGCCGCCGCGCCCCAGGCAAAATTGATGGCCACGGTGATTAGTGGAATTTTGAATCAGCGCCTGCCCTGGCGGCTCGTGTTGCTCGGCGTGTTTTTGGTGATCGCTGTTGAGCTGCTCGGCGTGCGCTCGCTTCCGTTCGCCGTAGGCTCGTATCTCTCGATTGCCACCACCATGGCGATTTTTGCCGGAGGCGTGGTGCGCTGGCTTGCTGAACGCGGTACCAACAGCGAGCACTCCGAAAGCGAAGTTAGCCCCGGCTCGCTGTATTCCAGCGGCTTAATTGCCGCTGGCGGGATCTTCGGTCTTCTGGCCATCATCATTAATATCTTCCAGGACCCGGAGCTCGCTCATAGGCTGCCCGGGTGGCTCGGTTTTCTCCATTTGCCGATCCGCGCCGACCTGTTTGCTTTTGGCCCTAGAGTCATGCCGATGTTGAGCCGCGCGCCTGTGCTGGGCGTAATCATGTTCGTTTTACTCGCCGCCTCGCTTTTCATTTTTGCACGCAAGAAACTCGAGTAACCGGCCTTTTGACTCCGCGTCGCCACCGCCGTACACTGGCGGTATATGAGTTCCTACCGAAATTATGGAGGCTATCGTTTCGGATGGGACTTTTCGTTCACCCCCGCCATCAAAGTTCTTCTCATTGCTAATGCCGCGGTTTTTTTCGTAGAAGTGCTCGTCGGTACGCTCTGGAAAGCCCAGGGCTCTCATTGGCTGCTGGCGATGTTTGGCCTGGTCCCCTCCGCTGTGCTCCATGGTCTCCGTCTTTGGCAGCCTTTCACGTACATGTTCATGCATGCGGACTTAATCCACATTCTCCTGAACATGTACATGCTATGGATGTTTGGCCCCGCGCTCGAGCAGGTATGGGGACGCAACCGCTTTTACAAATATTATTTCGTTTGTGGAATTGGAGCCGGGTTGATTAACGTTTTCGTGAAATCAATTCCCGAACTGTATGGCCATCTGCCATCCGACGTCGCCACCATCGGCGCTTCGGGAGCGATCTTCGGAGTGCTCATTGGCAATGCCGTTCTATTTCCCGACCGGCGCCTGATGTTTTTTCCATTTCCGATCACCCTTTCCATGCGCACGGCCGTAGCCATCATGTTCGGTTTGGAGTTTTTGGGGACCCTGGGCGCTGGCGGCGACAACATAAGCCATCTTTGTCACCTGGGAGGTGGCATCGTCGGGTATATCTATTTGCATCGCGGTTCGCTGCTGTATCGTGCTCGCAATCGCTATTTCGATTGGAAAGTGCGCCGCACGAGACGCAAGTTTGAAGTCTACATGCATGATCACAAAGATGAACCACCCTCGCGGCCCGGACCCTGGGTGAATTAACAATTTAAATTCATCCAATTCAACCCGCCCAACTAGCGCGAACCATTTTCCTGCCATTAGCGGGACTCCCCGCCAAGAGAATTCACTAACCCGCCTTTCTTACACCAGCGCTTTCAACTAGCGTTGATAGGGCGCCCCATCTTGCAGGCGAGGACGCGGCCGGTTTTACGAAACCCCGCTGTCGGACCGCTCCTGCTGGCTCCGCCACAACCTTCACCGGCGAAGCTCGCCAATCACGTGGAACTTCATAAAATTTGTCGTCCCGCGCACCCCCATCGGCGTTCCCGCGACAATTCCGATAATATCTCCGCGGCGCACAAGCTTCTCTTCACACAAACGCTTTTCCGCCACCGCGGTCAGCGAATCTATGCTTTTTACCGCCGTGATCGTGCGCGGCAGCACTCCCCAGATCAAGCTGAGCGCCCGGCGCGTCTGTGTCTCGGGTGAGAACGCGACAATGGGTGTGTGTGGCCGGTATTTCGAAATCAGTTGCGCCGTCGACCCGCTGTGCGTGAACACCGCAATAACTTTCATTTTCAATTCTTCAGAAGCGTGAGTGATCAACTCGCAAGCCGTTTCTGCAATCTTAAGGTCCGCAGAGCGCGGGGGACGCGGAAACTCGCGAATGCTGCTTTCTGCCACGCGAATAATGCGGTCCATCATCTGCACCGTTTCCTTCGGATAGCGTCCGGAGGCCGTCTCGGCGGAAAGCATTACCGCATCGGTGCCATCAAAAATCGCATTGGCCACATCGGAGGCCTCGGCGCGCGTTGGACGCGGATTCTGGGTCATCGATTCCAGCATCTGAGTTGCCGTAATCACCGGCCGGCGAAACTCTCGCGCTCGCGAAATAATTTTCTTCTGCATCACCGGCACACGCTCCGGGCTCATCTCCACGCCCAGGTCGCCCCGCGCCACCATCACGCCGTCGGCTACACCTAGAATTTCGTCGAGGTTATCGATCGCTTCCGGTTTTTCAAGTTTCGCGATCACCGGCGTGTCTTTCCCAGCGCGACGAATCAGATTCTTCGCTACCAGAACATCTTTCGCTGTGCGCACGAAACTTACTGCCACCCAATTCACTCCGTGGGCCAGCGCGAACTTCAGATCATGGCGGTCTTTCGCAGTCATTGCCGGAACACTCAGCCGCACGCCCGGTAAATTGATCCCTTTGTTCTCTCCCAATTCTCCGCCGTTAATCACAACGCAATCCACACGATCGCGATGTGTCTTCACAGCGCGCAATTCGATCAATCCGTCGGCAAGAAGAATCCGGTCATTCTTATGCACTTCGCGAGGTAATTGAGCAAATGTTGTGCTGACGCAAGCCGCATTGCCGGACACTCGTTCCGTAGTAATCGTGAAACGCTGCCCGGCGCGGAGTTGGATGGGTTTTCCTTGCGCGAGCGGTCCCGTCCGAATTTTTGGACCCTGCAGGTCGGCCAGGATAGCGATCGGTTTTTCGCACCGGCCAGACGCGACGCGAACGCGCGCAATCGTCCGAGCATGCTCGGCGTGCGTGCCATGAGAAAAGTTCAGCCGTACCACGTCCATGCCAGCGCGCATTAGCTGATCGATCATCGCTTCCGACCAGCTCGCCGGGCCAAGCGTGCATACGATTTTTGCTCGACGGAAAGTAAGACTCATGGGAGAGGCGCTCAAGCTACTTCACCTGGGCAAATTCCGTCACCACGTGGTAGAGAAATTCGATGCCTTTGTAAAACGCCGCCACCGGAATCCGCTCGTCGTCGGCGTGCATGCGCCGCTCGTCCTGCTCCTCGAGCGGAAAGGGCAAAAGACCATACGCCTGCACATTATGCAAGCGAAGCTGCGCCGAGTCAGTGGCGCCCGTGGAGAGATAGGGAAGCACGATCGCGCCTGGGAATTCTTGCTGCCCAACACGCTCGATTGTCTGGTAAAGCTCCGTCTCGAGCGAAGACGGAGGCGCCGCCTCGCCCCCATAGGGCTGCACTTCAAAACTGATTTGCGGATCGTTCACCAGTTTTTTCAAATCGGCCACAAGCGGGTCAATCATGTCTCCGGGAAGCAACCGGATGTTCAGATTCGCCCGGGCCTCGGACGGCACCACGTTCGCGCGAATGCCCGCCTGCAGCATGGTCGGTGCGATGGAATCGCGCAGCATCGAATTCCACGTGGGATTCATCTCCGAAAGAATACGCGCGGCATGTTCGGCGCGGTCGGGGGTGTCCAGCGCGCGAATCCACTTCGCTGTTTCCTCATTCTCTATTCTCGCCAACTGCTCGAAGTAGCGGCGCACAATTGTGCTCGGTTTCGCCGGGGTCTCGTACGCCCCAATTTTGGCCACCGCGGCCACAAGATGCACCACAGCATTATCTTTTCGCGGCACCGATCCGTGCCCGGAGGCGCCTCTGGCGATCACCGCGACATTTTGCGGGATTTTTTCGCTCGCCTGAATCCCCACGTATTGCACCTTGCCGTTTTTCACCATTACGCGGCCGCCCTCGTTGACCGCGAAGCCACACGCAAATTTTTCCCAATACTTCCCCATCATCACTTTGATGCTTGCCGCGCCGCCTTGCTCTTCATCTGTGCTGGCCAGAAAAATCACATCGCGATTCAGCCGCGCTCCGGCTCGCTTCAGCGCAATAAACACCGCTAGATTGGCGCTGACCATTCCTTTGTCGTCGATTGCACCGCGGCCGTAAAGATAGCCATCCTTGGTCACGCCCCCGAACGGATCGACCGTCCATTTCGCCTTATCGACTCCGACAACGTCGAGATGTGCTAGTAACAGAAGCGCCCGCGACGGGTCAGCCATCGCCGAAGAGCGGAGCCGTGCTACCACTGCGCTTCGTCCCGGCGCAACATCCAATAATTCCGCCGCAATCCCTTCCTTTTGCAGTACCGAGGCGATGTACTCGGCAGCCTTGCGCTCGTTCCCCGGCGGATTTGTGGTGTTGATGCGAATCAGCTCGGTGAGCCACGCGAGAGCTTCTTGATCCAGTCGGGAAAAGTCACGCGAGTTGACACTTTGTGGTACGGCCGCTTGAGGCGTAGCGGCCCGAGGTGCGGCGGCCTGAGGTGCGGGGGCCTGAGCGACGGGGGATTGTAGCGCTGCACCCTGTGGTAACGCGCTCTGCGACGCGCTGGTTTTCAGCCGAGCGGGATGCACCGCCGCTTGGCTTCTCTCAAATTGTCGCGCACAGATGCTCGACGCGGCTCCCCCTGCCAGAATAGCGAACAGCACGCCGCGAACCGCGTGGCTCCTGCGGAAACTCATTCTTTATCCTCCCAGAACTCGTAGGAAACTTAACATCGGCAAATCGCTTCATATTATCATGAGGATGCGTGGCTTCCGCCTTTCGCGGGTAGCAGTCGTTGCGACAACCAGCTTGCGGAGTCTGAAGTAAAAGCGTTCGCTTAGCACGTCGCAGCGTTCTTCCTGGGATTGCGTAGCCGCGGTTTTCATGGCAGCATCGTTTTGTCGGCGCAATAAAGGTTAAATTTATGATCAAACAAATATTCATAATGATTATTTCCTGCGTGGTGTCATTTTCTATTGTTTTTTCATCCGCGCAATCCCGCACTTTCGCGCAATCTACAGAGGTGCAACAAACCGGCAAGCCGAAAGATCCGGCCTCGCAAAACCCGGTTCCGCAAAACCGGACGCCTCAAAATCCGCCTGATGTCACCATTTCGATTGAGGTTCCCGTTGTAACAGTCGATGTTGTCGCCACCACTAATCACGGCGATATCATCAGCGGCCTGAAGAAGGAAAATTTCCGCATCCTCGAAGACGGCGTTCCTCAGACCATTACTAACTTTGGCGCATCCGATGCCCCCATCACCATGGTCATTGTGATGGAATTCAGCAAAGTTGCTTACGGAATTTTTTCCTACAACGGTCTCGGAGCGGCCTACGATTTCGTTCATTACCTGAATAAAAATGATTGGGTGGCGCTCGAAACGTTCGATTTGAAAACCCGTCTGGAAGTGGATTTCACCCAGAACAAAGACGAAATCAAAGATGCCGTCTCTCACCTCTATTTTCCCGGATTTTCCGAGTCGAATGTTTTCGACGCGGTTCTCGAAACCGTAGACCGCCTCAAAGACGTAAAAGGAAAAAAATCAATACTGCTGCTCGCCTCTGGCCTGGATACGTTCAGCAAGCACACCCTCGATCAAACGATGAAAGAATTGCGGCAGTCTGACGTCACCATTTTTTGCGTCGGTATGGCTCGTGAGTACGTGGAATATCTGGATAGCCACGGGATGATTGGCGGTCCTGGGCGCCTCAGTTTTTATCAAGCAGAAAATCAGCTGAAGACTTTTGCCGGCATGACCGGTGGCCGCGCCTGGAATCCAATGTTCCAGGGCGAGTATCCCGGTATTTTTCAAGATGTGGTCGCTAGCCTGCGCAATCAATACAGCCTTGCGTATGTTCCGGCGAACCGAACGCGGGATGGTAAATTCCACAAGATCAAAGTCCAACTCGTTGCGCCTGACGGCAACCCGCTTGTTGTGCAGGATCAAAAAGGCAAAAAACAAAAATATGTTGTGTACGCTCGCGAGGGCTACACCGCGCCTAAAGGCAACATCGGCGATTAGTAGATCACTTCGTTTGATCGATGCATATCTCCGCGATGATTTGTTTTTGACGCATGGCAGGAAACTCGTGGCTGCTTTTGATTCGATGATCTAGCGAGGAGTGTTGCCCTTAGGCGAGCGAGGGCTCTCTTGCTTATCTGCCTTGAGGACGGCCAGGGTTTTCTTGGCCTCATCTCGCACGGGAAATACGAAGCTGTCTCCTCCGTGCATGGAGTTCTCGTAGGGGTCCTCGCGCGCAATCTTTTCCAGGAGGGGGATAGCATCTCGATCTCGTAATCTTGCGAGTCCCTCGATCCCGACCATTCTGATAAAGTGATCCTCGTGTTTAGCGCCGTTTAGCAGCGCCTTCTTGATTTTTGTTTTCGAAACAGGATCGCTCACTTTTTCTATATTCTGCGGCTTGAGCATTTTTACAATAACGCCCATGGCAGCATGCTTTGTCTGCAAATTTTGACTGCTAAGTTTCTCCAAAACGGGGTCAAGGGCTTTGCGGCCAAAACTTGCAAGTGTGCTCGTCGCCATATTCCCGGTCGTAATCGCGCCCAGCATTACGTGAAGCGACCTCTCGTCCTTGAGCGAAGCTAGAGCCCAGACGACATCGGCATAAAACTCGGTATCCGTCTCGGTGAGGGTTCTCCCAGTTGTCTGAAAATCTGCAAGTGCCTTTTCCATGAACGCGTTCTCTGCCTCTAACAAGCGAATCAGGGCCACTTTGATTTCCTCCGTCCGCCCGGGATAAGCCTTCAAGACACCTTTAAGCATGGCGGGAACGTCGCCGTGCGCCTGCTCGACCTCGACAGCGTCTTTCGAGTGAAGCAGGCCATAAAAAGCGGCCATTCGCTCTTGCCTCTTTGGACTCTGCAGCTCGCCGATTAGCTTAGTGACCTCAGAGTCGTGCGACTTCGCTTGGCCCATCGTGGAATTCACCGAGAAAATAATCGAAAGCAACGCTATAATCGTTAAGGGAATTCCTTTGATCGTCCGAGTCATCGTAGCTCCTTCCGCGGTGGATTGATCCCTTCGCTGAGCACCTTACTTTCTGCTGGTGCTCCTACAGGCCGAGTGCAAATCATCTTTTTGCGAGACGCAGATCTTCCCCGGTCATCTCCGGAGGTTCGGGGACATCCAGAACGCCGAGCAGCGTGGGGGCGATATCTTGCAAGGCTCCCTTGGCCCTCAACTGCAGGTGGTCGTCTTCGGTGACGAGAATCAGCGGAACTGGATTCGTGGTGTGATACGTGTGTGCACCTCCGGTCTTCGGGTCAATCATAGTTTCGGCATTGCCGTGGTCCGCGGTAATGAGCCAAACACCGCCACGAGGTTTTAGAGTTTGGTACAGGCGGCCAAGCCCGGCATCCACTGCTTCCACCGCTTTGATTGTGGCTTCCAAATTTCCCGAATGCCCGACCATGTCGGCGTTCGCGTAATTCATGATGATGACGTCGAAGTCGCCCCTCTCAATCGCCTTCACGACGGCATCAGTAATGCCTGCCGCAGACATTTCCGGCTGTAAATCGTAGGTGGCAACCTTCGGGGACTGCACCAGAACACGCTCTTCTCCGCCAAAAGGTTTCTCGACGCCGCCGTTAAAAAAATAGGTGACGTGTGCGTATTTCTCCGTTTCCGCACAGCGCAAATTCCTGTAATCGCGCTCGGCAAACACTTGCGCAAGGATGTGCTCGAGTTTTTCAGGGTCAATCAAATATTTCAGCCACGGCCAGGTTTTTTCGTACTGAGTCATGGCCGCAAAAAAAAGATTCTTGGGCCGTGCAGGGTCCGCGAATTTGTCGAAGCTCGGTTCGGCGAGCGCGCGCGAAATCTGCCGTGCGCGGTCGGCGCGAAAATTAAATAAGACGACCGCATCCTCATCGCGGATCACCCCAACAGGGTCACCAGAGGTGGCTTTGGCGGATCTGCCGGAAGTCGCGGTCGAGGCATCCTTGGTAATCACGATAGGCTTGATAAATTCATCGGTGACGCCCTGTTCGTAGCTTATTTTGATGGCGGCGACCGGATCCGCAGCTTTTATTTCCGCGTCGCCATGGACCATTGCGCGACACGCCTTTTCTATGCGCTCCCAACGGTTATCGCGATCCATCGCATAATAGCGGCCAATCACGGTGGCGATAGCACCGAGGTTGAATTCGCGGAGCTTTTGCTGTAGCTGCTGCAAATAACCTATCCCGCTGTTTGGCGGTGTGTCGCGTCCGTCCATAAAGCAGTGAATGAAAACGCGTTCCACGTTACTGTCGTATGCCATCTGCAGCAGCGCAAAAAGATGGTTCATATGCGAATGCACGCCGCCATCGCTGAGCAATCCGGCAAAATGCAACTGGTGCTGCCGTCCACGCTCCATTGCTTGCAGGAGCAGCGGCTGTTTGGAAAATTCTCCCGTACTGATGAGGTCATCGATTTGCGTGCTGTCCATGTGTACGACGCGGCCCGCACCAATGTTCAGGTGGCCGACTTCGCTATTGCCCATTTGTCCCTCGGGAAGGCCGACAAATGGGCCGGAAGTGTGGATTAGCGTGTTGGCAAATTTGGATATGAGCTCGTCGTAGGTGGGCTTGCGCGCCAGCGCGATTGCGTTCCCCCGAGTGTCAGCGCGATAGCCCCAGCCATCGAGTACGGTTAGAACGATTGGTTTTGGTCGCTTAGGCATGATTTTAAGGGATTACTCGATCGATGTGATCGAAGTGTTTCTTCACTTCCTACGGGTCAACCATTCTTCGCGAATTCATTTAGGGCGGCTAGTAAGCGATCTACTTCTTCGGCAGTGTTGTAGTGCACGAGACCGATGCGGAGAAGGCCGCCATCTTTTTCCACGTTGAGGCGCTCGGTTAAATTTAGCGCGTAGTAGTTGCCGTCCCAGGTGAAGATGCCGCGGTTGCCAAGGAATGTTGCCACTTCAAGCGGAGTATGCCCCTTTAGCCGCACGCCAACTGTGGGAACACGTTGCGAAAAGCGCGTTGGGTCCGCGATGCCATAGAAACACAGCCCCGGAATCGCAAGTAGGCCAGAGATCATTTGAGAAGCCAGGGACATTTCATATTCACGGATTGCTTTATATGCGGCGAGCAATGCGGCACGGCGATGGGTGGCAGCGGAATCGCAGTGCCTTCCGATCTCCGCGAGATAATCGATCGCGGCGCCCACTCCTGCGAGCCCTTCGTGAATCTGCGTGCCGGTTTCCCAGCGATCCGGGAGGGTATCCGGCGCCGGTCGCACTTTGTACGGGCGAAAACGCAAAAGGTGTTCGCGCTTGCCGTAGATGCAGCCCATGTGCGGACCGAAGAATTTGTAGGGCGAGCATGCCAGGAAGTCGCAATCGAGCGCGCCAACGTCAATCGAGCCGTGCGGCGCGTAGTGAACGGCGTCGATGAATGCGAGGGCGCCCACGCTGTGCGCAAGCTTTACGATTTCTTCCACCGGATTGATGGTGCCGACAGCATTCGATGCATAGCCCACCGCGACCAGTTTTGTGCGCGAAGTGATCTTGCGCTTCAAATCCTCCATGTCGAGCGTGCAGTCCTCTTCGCGAATATCGACCTGCTGCACGACGACACCGAGCTCCTCGAGCGCTCGCCACGGCGCCACATTGGCGTCGTGATCGAGGGTGGTGACGACAATCTCATCGCCAGCGCGAAGCTCGCGTCCGATCGCGCGCCCGAGCGCAAACGTGATCGTAGTCATATTGGGGCCGAAGAAAACTTCATCGTTATCGCAGTTGAGGAAATCGGTCATTGCCGCGCGGGTAGCCGCGATCATTGCGTCGCTGCGGCCGCTGGTGGCGAATGCGCCGCAGGTATTGGCGTTGCAATGTTCAAAATACTCGCGCACTGCATCGATCACGCGTTGAGAGACCTGCGTTCCGGCGGGCCCGTCGAGAAATGTTGCGGGGCGCCCATTGACGGTTTCTTTCAGGGAAGGGAATTGCGCCCGCGCCCAACTAACATCGAGGGTGGTAGTTTTTTTGTCTGGCGACAGAGCTGTGTTCATTTTGGCCTCTGCGACTCCTTACAATGTCACTTATGCTCTACGGCGCGAATGAAATCTGCAAACAATCCGTAGGCTGTTGCAATGACGCCGGGTTTATGCTCGATGATGGACAGACCAAAAACATCCATGTCGAGGCGCAACGCAGATGTGGTTCCTTCGAGCAGCGCGAAGGGATCGCTCATCAGCAATTGCTCCGGCTTAACGCTTGCGTGCACGGTGCTCCTATTTCCATTTTCCGTGCGCTCGGCGCGACAAATTAGCTTATAACGTTTTCCTTCCGCGCGCGCCGCGCGAACCTGCTCGGGCGTCACGGTGCGGATGCCAACCCGCTCGATTTGATCAAGAGTAATCGGAATGCCCATCAGGACGATCACGAGTGCGGCAACCTTAACAGCAGGATCCCAGCCGTCGAGATCGTCGGAGGGATCGGTTTCGGCGACCCCAATCTCCTGCGCTTTTTTTACGGCTGCGTCGAGCGAGAGACCTTTTTCCATTTCTGTGAGCACAACGTTGGTGGTCGAGTTCAGCAGGCCGCGAAAGCCGCGCAATTCCACTGCCGGCAGCGCGTGCGGAAACAACGAGAAAATCGGAGTGCCGTCCATCACCGTGGATTCAAATAGAAAATGGCACCCTTTAGCGCGCGCGAGTTCGCACAACTCGCGATATGCGTGAACGATCGGACCTTTGTTAGCGCTGATCGCGTGGGCGCCAGATTCAAGCGCGGCCTTCAAGTGATCCGTAGCAGGCTGGCCGGTGCGGCGATCGAGCGAAGTAGCTTCGAATAGTACGTCAGCGCGAGAAGCGGCGAGCCACTCGCGAACATTGCATGGAGTGCGCCCCGGAGGCGGCTCGGGCCACGTGTGGTTCAGCAGCGCGGTGGGATCAAGGCCGTGCGAATCGGCCACCCATCCAACGCGACGCGAAGCAACACCGGTGAGTCTCCACGCGATTCGGTAGGTGTCGTTAAGGACGGCGGTTTTGGTTTGGAGAAGCCGGACGAATTCCTTTCCTACGTTTCCGAAGCCGATGAGTGCGAGATTGTAGGTTCGAAGAGACATGGCGTGTGATTCTAAACAAAAATTAACGAGGTGCTAGCCCCGAGCGACCGGGAAAACGGGCCGCGGAGCCCAATTCTTCTTCGATGCGAAGAAGTTGATTGTATTTAGCGATGCGGTCGGTGCGAGAGGCAGAGCCCGTTTTTATTTGGCCGGTGGCCATGCCTACGGCTAAATCGGCGATGAAGGTGTCTTCCGTCTCCCCGGAGCGATGAGAGATGATCGCAGTGTATCCGGCTTTGCGGGCCATTTCGATGGCATCGATGGTTTCCGTGACGGTGCCGATTTGATTGAGCTTGATAAGAATGGAATTGGCAACTTTCTCGGAGATTCCCCGCGAGAGACGCTGCGTGTTAGTGACGAAGAGGTCGTCGCCTACAAGCTGGATTTCCCCCCCGAGCGCTTCGGTGAGTAGCTTCCAGCCGGCCCAATCGTCTTCGGAGAGGCCGTCTTCAATGGAAACAATCGGAAACTGACGTACCCAGTTCGTCCAGAACCCGGCCATTTGTTCGGAAGTGCGCGCGCTTTTGTCGGACTTCTTGAAAATGTATTTGCCGGAAGCTTTATCATAGAACTCACTCGAGGCCGGATCGAGCGCAATCGCGATTTGCTCGCCAGGGTGATAGCCCGCGGCAGTGATGGCTTCCAGAACCACCTCGATGGCTTCATCGTTCGATTTACAATTGGGCGCGAAGCCGCCTTCGTCGCCCACTGCTGTGGAATAGCCGCGCTTCTTGAGCACATTTTTCAAGTGATGGAAAACCTCGACGCCCATCCGTAGAGCGTCGCTGAAAGTTTTTGCACCCACCGGCATAACCATAAATTCCTGGAGGTCCACGGAATTATCGGCGTGCGCGCCGCCATTCAGAATATTCATCATTGGCACAGGAAGGGTGCGCCCCGCATTGCCGGACGATACATCGCTGGAAAATTGTGAAAGATATTTGTAAAGGGGCTCGTCCCTCGATGCAGCCGTCGCGCGAGCGGCCGCCATGGAAACAGCCAGGATGGCGTTGGCACCGAGATTTCCTTTATTAGGGGAACCATCGAGCTCCATCATCTTTTTATCGAGGGCCCGCTGATCAGAAGCATCCAAACCCGCCAACGCCTGGGAAATACGGCCGTTCACATTTTCGACGGCTTTGCGCACGCCTTTTCCGAGATAACGCGACCTGTCGGCGTCACGCAGTTCCAGGGCTTCATGCTCACCGGTGGATGCGCCCGAGGGTACGGCGGCGCGGCCCATCGCTCCATCTCCGAGAACAACGTCAGCCTCGACAGTTGGATTGCCGCGCGAATCGAGAATTTCCCGGCCGCGCACGGATTTGATCTTCGTGGACATTCCTGCTCACTCCTCTTTTAATGTCGATTCCCGGCTCGGTGCCGGGCGCTGCTGCGAGTTCTCTGTTTTCTCGCGCTTTATTCGCACTTGCGCTATTTCTGTGCGCCAGAGTCTACTCCGGCTCCTCGAGCATAGATTCTTCGCGGACTACTACGACGACTCCTTGGTCAGTTACATGGTACCGCTTGCGATCGGCTTCGAGGTTGTAGCCGATCTCCGTGTGCTCGGGCAGATTGACGTGGCGATCGATGATGGCGTTGCGAATGCGCGAATGCCGGCCGATGACGACGTGGTTGAAAAATATCGAACTGTCTACCTCGCAATAGCTGTTCACGCGCACATCGTAACCGAGCACGGAGTGGCGGACGCGCCCGCCGGAAATAATCGAGCCCGTGGCCACTATGGAATCGAGCGCTACGCCCATGCGCTGCGGGTCGGCAAAAACAAATTTCGCTGGAGGATATTGCTGCTGCCAGGTGCGCAGCGGCCAATTTTTATCGTAGAGGTTGAATACCGGGCTGACCGAGACAAGATCCATGTTGGCTTCGTAATAGGCGTCGACGGTGCCAACATCGCGCCAGTATTGCGTGGGCGGGCGATTCTCGTCCACGAAATTGTAAGCGTACACGCGATGTTTGCCGATCACTTTGGGAAGAATGTCTTTGCCAAAGTCGTGAGAAGAGTGGGGATCTTCGGCGTCGGCGATGAGAGTCGGAATCAAGAGCTGCGTGTTAAAAATGTAGACGCCCATGGAGGCGTTTACCTTCTCGGGATTGCTGCGAGAGCGCTTGGGCTCGGCAGGCTTCTCCTGAAAGCCGACAATACGCCAACGCTCATCGGTCTCAATGACGCCGAAACGCCCAGCGGCTTCTCCCGGGGTAACCTCCATGGTGGCAACGCTGATCTCCGCGCCGGCATCGACATGCTGGCGCAACATCTTCTGATAATTCATTTTGTAAATGTGGTCGCCAGACAAAACGAAAATGTAGCTGGAGCGATCGCTGCCGATGGAATAAATATTCTGATAAACGGCATCCGCCGTGCCGAGATACCAGTGGGAAGAGACGCGCATTTGCGGCGGAAGAACTTCAATGTAATCCCCCAGTCCTAGCAGCGATGACCAGCCGCGGCGAACGTGGCGATTGAGGCTCAGCGCTTTATATTGCGTGAGCACAAAAACGCGACGGAGATCACTGTTGATGCAATTGGAGAGCGTAATGTCGATGATGCGATAGACGCCACCAAAAGGGACTGCCGGCTTGGCGCGGTCGCGAGTAAGCGGCCAAAGCCGTTCACCTTGCCCGCCCGCAAGAAGGACACCGATGGCATCGCGCATCAAAGACATGACAGAAACCTCAGAACGGCAGGGAAGTTTGGCTGCAGCCAGCGCCAGCCATTCTATCAGAGCACGCGAGAGGTACAGCTATCAGGGCACCAAGCGAAATAGGTCCCTATATATATTTAAGGTATCCATATACAGAGTATTAAGATAAGTAGTAATACTTTATTTAGTGACCAACTCCCTCATTATAAAGAGTTCTTGACATCTGCTTAGGCCTTCGCTAGAAGAGGCACTCAAAGAGTGTTACTCTACTTCATCGCAATGCCTTAAGGTATCGAACGTACCGACCTAATGCGAATGGGGGTGAGTATCACTTGGCAGAAGTCACGATTCAGGAAGGCGAATCCTTGGAGAATGCGCTGCGCCGCTTTAAGCGCAAGGTGCAGCAGGAAGACATCATCAAGGAGATTAAGAAGCATAGTTATTACATGAAGCCCGGAGAAAAGCGCCGGGCCAAAGAAGCTCTTTCGCGGAAGCGATTGCGCAAAAAGCAGCGGCGTGAGCTCGAGTAACCGTTGCAGGAGCGTAGTCGAAGCCGCTTGAGGGCCAATCCAGTAGCGGGAGGAGACCCTTGGGTTTTCTCGGCAGCTTCGAACCAGTCGGCCAGCGGGACCCGTCCCCGGCATTCCGGCTCGGCCATCTCCCGAAAGAGTCTGACTTGGAAACGAAGGCTGCCTTTCCCGAATTCAGCCCGGGGCAAGGGAGCACCGTATGGAATACCACGATAAGGTCTTGAAGTGCGGCGAATGTAATGCCGAGTTCGTTTTCACCGCCGGCGAACAAATGTTTTTCGCCGACAAAGGGTTTAAGAATGAGCCCAAGCGGTGCAAAGCGTGTAAGTCCAGGCGCGCCGAGTCCAATGGTTCCGGCGGATTTCAACGCGCCGAAACCAAGACAAACTGCTCGCAGTGCGGAAAGGAAACTACCGTTCCGTTCAAGCCGACGCAGGGTCGGCCGGTATTTTGCCGCGAATGCTTTCAGCAGCGGCGAGCCGTCGGCGCGCCTGCGTAATTTGAACTTGCTCTGACCGGAAGCAAAAAAGGTTTCGTAGGCCGCTCTCTGCTGTTGTACGGCACACTCGCGAGGATTTTTCCCTCTGTGTGTTGTGTCGAATAATTTCAGCCTGAGTTGCTTTGGGGGCAGGTGTTCGTGCTATATGCTTTTGTTTGTGAGTTTTAGTGATGTGAAGTTTTCTTGCAGATGGGCCGCGCAATTGCCGTGGAGCTGCCATAACCGAGGTGTTCGCGAAAAGGGCGAAGCATTCTGAGAGAGCTTACGGATGAGGGAGGGGCGCTGTGAGAATTCCAAAGGTTGGACGGGTGTGTCTACTGGGCGTGTTGATGCTCCTGACCGGAGTAGTTTCCGTCTCGGCTCAGCGCATTGACGGTGATTTGCGCGGCGAAGTGAAGGATCCTGCCGGCGCTGTAGTGGGCAGCGCGAAGATCAGTGTGAAATCGGAAGGTACAGGTGTACATATTGAAATAACAACATCCACCGCGGGTCTATACTTTGTGCCGAATCTCCTTCCCGGCAAATACACGATATCGGTTGAAGCCGCAGGATTCCGAAAGCACGTCACGCGAGAGGTCGAAGTCATCGCCAACAGGGTTGCCGAGGCGAACATTACCCTTGAGCTGGGATTAGTGACAGAAACGGTGCAAGTGACGGCAGGTGCTGAACTTGTACAGACTTCTACCGCAACTCTGGTTGGTTATACTTTTAAGGATGAGCTGACGGGTCTGCCGAATCCTGCGGCGTCGGGCAACGCCATTAATCTGGCCGTGCTTGCTCCCGGTACCACCACCATGCCGGGCGGCATGGCCGGAACCGGCGGCTCGATTGGCGGTAACCGTCCCCGTCAAAACAATTTCGTAGTTGACGGCTTGGATAACAACAGCCCGAGCGTAACCGGTCCGCTCGCTCCAGTGATTTCCGAAGCTGTGCAAGAGTTCACTTTGCTCACAAATCAGTTCACGGCGGAATACGGACACTCTACGGCTGGCCAATTCATCACCACGACGAAATCTGGGACAAATCAAATTCATGGCCGCGCGTGGTGGTTCGTCCAGAACCGCAATCTGAATGCTCTGGACAATATTACTCGAGCCGTTACCCCTGCGGGCGACCCCAAGCCACGGTATGACTATAATCGCTTTGGGGGTCAGGTGGGCGGGCGGGTAATTAAGGACAAATGGTTCTACTTCGGCTCGTACGAATACCAGGACCTTACATTGGCCTCTCGGGCCTCGGGTGAGATTTTGGTGCCCACGCAGACAGGCTTGGATGCCTTGCGGGGTTTGGCGAAAAAACCTAGAAGCGGCGTTAGCCCAGTCAATGTAGGTATTCTAGCCCAAGCGCCGGTGGCGACGGCGGCCACTTCATCTCGCACTGTTTGCGACGAAAGTGTCGTTGTTACCCCAGCTTGTACAGGTCCTGCCTTGGTGACTATTCCTATCGGTTCTTTCCAAGGTAGTGCGCCGAACTTCAATCGCACCCACCTCTATCTGATCAGCCAGGACATCAATGCGGGTCGGCACCAGATTAGAGGCCGGTGGAGCTGGAGCCGGAATCGTCAGATCTCGCCTGGTGCTTTACCAGTGCCGCAATTTAGCAGCAATACGATCAACGATACACGCCGGCTGACCCTTAGCGATGCCATCATGCTCGGGCCTCGAACCTTTACGGAGTTTCGCGCGGCGTATTTGCGAACAATCAGCGACAACCCGGTGTCGCTGCCGGCTCCGCCGGGTAATAACGATGTTTTCGGAAACTACGAGATTCGGCCCTTCAGCCTGCAGATTGGACCTAATGGCAACTACCCTCAGGGAGGGCTCAATAATATCTACCAGTACAGTAACACGACGAGCTTGGCTCGGGGCAGGCACACCATAAAGTTCGGTGTGGACGTGCGCAATATTATCAGCTCCTCCGGGTTTTTGCCGCGTGCACGCGGTGAATATAGTTGGCCGAGCCTCGACGCCTTCGCCCGTGATTTTTTCCCTATTACCGTGTCGATCCGCGGCGTGGGTTTGGCGAACTTTTCGCAAAACCGAAAGGCTTTCTATGGATTCCTCCAGGACAGTTGGAAAGTTCATTCGCGGCTGATGCTGGAACTGGGCGTGCGCTACGAGGTTACGTCAACGGCCCGTGACTCCCAATTGCAGGATTTGAACAAGATTGCGAGTGTTCCTTCCTTTCGAGCGCATCCGGCGTTTTCCAAATTACCGGCGATTCATCAGCAGGCCCTGCTGAACCACTTAGGCGAAGGGATAATTTTCCGAAGGCCGCACGCGGCTCTAAACAACATTGCCCCCAGAATTGGTTTGGCCTGGGACGTCTTTGGGGACGGAAAGACTTCGCTTCGCGCGGGGTTTGCCGTGGCTACCGATGTCGTCTTCGGCAACCTCCCGCTGCTCCAACTGCCGCCACAGGTGCAGGCCGAATCGCGCGAAACTAACGCTTGCAGCGTCTCGCCGACTCCGGCATGGTGCGCACGGGTTGGACCTGGCCAGACGCCCGGCACAGCAGACATCCGCTTCTCGACCACTGGGTTCATCAGTGGCGGCGCTATCTTCCCGACACTGCCCTCAGCTGCTCTGCGTGATCCGGCCACGGCCCGTGCGTTCACACAGGGTTTCGTGTTCGACGACAAGGTGCCGCAAGCTTACACTTGGTCGCTTTCGCTGCAGCGTGAGATCCAGAAGGTCTATCTGGTAGATTTACGATATGTGGGCACTAAGGGTATTCACTTACCCATCCAGCGGTGGGCCAGCGCAGGAGTGCCGATTCCTTTCCGCCTGCCGCTGTTCCGAACAGACCAGGAAGCCCGATCGGCTAGTTTGGCCACGGCGCCATCGCAGCAGGATTTCCTCAGTCAGCGGAGACTCCTTCTGGATCCGTTTGGGTTTCAGGGTGTCGTAACGATGTTCACGCCCGACGGGTGGTCCATTTACCACGGAGGCTCAGCGAGCGTGGAGCGCAGAATGAGCAACGGGCTTCTCGTTAAGACGAACTATACGTGGAGCAAGACCATCGACTTGATTGAAAACGAATTGTTCACCAGCTTGATGAACCCGCGACGTCCTTATAACCATCTGAACCCGCGCGAAGGGAAGGGACTTTCGGGGTTGCACCGCGAACACAAGTTTGTGCTGGCATGGCTCTGGGAAATTCCGACTGTTCGCAGCGATTCAGGTGCCCTGAAAAGACTCTTAGGGGGTTGGCAGTTCAACGGATCGTTCATCGCCGAAAGCGGGCAACCGCTTAGCATCATTTCTAGTGCGGATCTAAACGGCGACTTCGATACGGCGGCGGATTCGGTTTTCTTTAATCCGACGGGTCAAAGAAACGTCGGAACCGGCGTCAACTTCGTCTGCCGGCAAGGCGGAGTGATCAGCACTTCTACGACCCTTGCGGGCTGTGCCCCAGCGAGTTCCACGCTAGCGACCCAGAGGGGCAATGTCGTTGGGTATGTGGCTCGGAATCCGAATGCCCAGTACATTGGCGGCCAGACCTCTGACGCGCGGAGCCCACAAGCATTTGGAATGGTTACCAACCTGGGCCGAGGTACCTTTGTATCGCCCGGCATCAACACGTGGAACCTCGGCTTTGGGAAAAGAACGTTGCTGACGGAGGGGGTGAACTTGCTGTTCTTGGCCGAGTTCCTAAACGCTTTCAACCACCCGTCGTTTACCATCGGTAACGGCAGCGCCTTCGGTTTGACGAGCCGCGCAACGGGCAGAGCAGGCTACATCATACCGACTTCACCTCAGTTTTTAGACAAGACGGGTTTCAGCGGCGGCCTGGGTCAAACGCCTTTCCAACGCGTCATCCAGTTCAGCCTGAAGCTGTCCTTTTAGGCAACTCGATTCGAGAAGACTCGGCTGAATATGCTTGGCAGGGTCGCGCAGTTTGGGTGGGGTCTGGAAGGCAACTGCTCCGAAGAGAGTAAGCTTAACTCGCAGAGATGCTTAAGAAGAAAGTGCCCTTCAACTGCGATCCAGCCAATATGATCGTGGGATCTCCGCTTTTGGATCCCTAAAAACTGAAGTTAGGGGGAAGGGCAAAACTGCAGCCACGAAGCCTTCCGGAGCCTAATTCTTGTGGCCAGCGCAAGCGGGGAGTGTGAAATTTTTGCGGCGAAGAGATACAAGTGCGAGTCCCGTCCCGTACTTTATTTTTTTTTGGGGAGGAAATTTTCATGACGGTCCCGATGCCGGCAATGCAGTTGTCGCCGGAACGCATTTTTAACACGCTGAACGCGTACCAGGAAACGGCCGCGCTCCGTGCCGCCATTGAATTGGATATATTCACCGCAGTCGGCGAGGGAAGCGAGACTACCAGGGCCATCGCGGGAAGGTGCAGCGCATCGGAGCGCGGTATTCGCATTCTCTGCGATTATATGGCGGCCATTGGCTACCTCATGAAGGAAGCAGGCCGCTACAAACTCGCGCCAGAAGCGGCTATGTTTCTCGATAAGCGCTCGCCCGCCTGCATGGGCTCGGCCGTAGAGTTTCTCGGTTCTCCGATGTTCACAGATAACTTCAAGGATCTGACTGTCGCCGTGCGCAAGGGTGGCACTACTGCTGGTCAAGGTACGACAGCTCCCGAACATCCGGTTTGGGTGGATTTTGCCAAAGCAATGGCCCCATTGATGCGCATGCCCGCCGAGCAGATCGTCGGCCTGCTGGATGCGTCGGCGGGGACTGCCTGGAAAGTGCTGGACATCGCAGCAGGGCATGGGCTTTTCGGCATCACGCTGGCCAAACATAATCCGAAGGCCGAAATCATCGCTGTGGATTGGGCGCCCGTGCTCGAAGTGGCTAAAGCTAACGCGCATTCGGCAGGTGTCGCGAGCCGTTACAAAACGCTGCCCGGCAGCGCGTTCGATGTGGATTTCGGAACCGGCTACGATGTCGCGTTGCTAACAAACTTTTTGCACCATTTCGACGTGCCCACGTGCGAAAAACTTTTGCGCAAGGTGAACAACGCCCTGAATCCCGGCGGGCGCGCAGTGACGCTCGAGTTTGTGCCCAACGAAGATCGCGTCACGCCGCCGATAAGCGCAAAGTTCAGCCTGGTGATGCTTGCGTCCACACCGCAGGGAGATGCCTACACTTTCGCGGAATTACAAAGCATGTTTAAGAATGCTGGGTTTGCTTCCAGTTCGCTGCACGCCATTCCGCCGGCTCCGCACCACGTAGTCCTCTCCGTCAAGTGATTCACACTTTTCAAATCGCCGCGCACTCCCACGGCGCAGCAGCGCATTCTGGCCGCCGCGCGGGAATCTTCTTAACGGCTTACGGGAATATGACTTAGTAGTCCGTGCGCTCAGGCTTTTTTCGCCACGCATCGAATGCAGCTAAAGCTTCTTCGCGCATCATCTGTTGGGTGGGAATTTGTCGCTCGGAAATAGGACGCCGCAATTCGGCAAGAATAAAAGAGTCATCGAATCCCGCCGCGGTTGCGTCGTGCGCGGTTGCCGCGAAAAACACGCGCGCGGGACGCGCCCAGTAAATCGCGCCGAAACACATCGGGCAGGGCTCGCAACTTGTGTAAATGTCGCAGCCGGTAAGTTGAAAATCGGCCAGGGAACGGCAAGCCTCGCGAATGGCGACGATTTCGGCGTGCGCGGTTGGATCATGAGTGGAGGTGACCCGGTTGGTTCCGGAAGCCATCACCCGGCCGTCCTTTACGATCACGGCTCCGAATGGGCCGCCGCGCCCGGATTTTACATTTTCAATCGCGAGGGCGATCGCCCGCTGCATGAATTCGTTGAACATTCGCTCACCGTTCGGTTGGCCGCTAAATCGCGAGAGACCAAAATTTTCCTCTGCGCTACGAACCGCTCTTCCAGCCCCTGAGGTACTCTGCGAGCGCATCTTCCCACGGCCGAGGTAATGCTAACCCTGCCTTCTTGAGCGCTTCCATCTCCATCACCGCGTACTTGGAGCGTTCCGCCCGGCGCCCCATCTCGCTGCTCGGCTTACCGATTATTTTATGAGGGTTGAGCCCAGCCAGAGATGCGGCCAGGCGCGCCAGGTCGAGACGGCTGCAGGCACCGGTGTTGGACAAATGGAACAGTCCATAGCGCCGCGCTTCAATCACTTCCATGATTTTGCGCGCTGCGTCGAGCGTATAGGTTGCGGAGCCTACTTGATCGGAGGCTACCACGTATTCCTGTCCAGCCGCGAGCGCGCGTAAACCTTTTTCGACGAAGTTGGTTTTAAAAGGGCCGAATAGCACTGAGATGCGAAAAATCCAGTTCCTGTCACTGGAGCGCACAATTTCTTCGGCCTGCAGTTTTGTGCGTCCGTAAACGGTGCGCGGAGCTGCGGAATCGGACTCCTTATAGGGGCTGGTCTTCAGCCCGTCAAATACGGAATCCGAAGAAATGTACGCGACTTGGGCATTTATTTTCCGGGCAGCTTCCACGATGTGACGCGTGCCCTCGACATTCACCGCAAAAGCTAGCGCGGGATTTGCTTCGCAGGCGTCTAAATCAGGAATTGCCGCAGGGTGAATGACAATTTCAGGCTTTGCTTCGGCAAAGGTCGCGTGCACCTTCGCCGCGTCAGTAATGTCAGCGATAGTGCGAGTCAGCGGGAAGACGGTATGCTTAGCGCCAAACACTTCGACGAGTGCGTGGCCGAACAATCCCAGCGAACCAGTAACCATCACTCTCATTCCGAGCGTCTTTCGCGCGTGCTTTGTGTATATTCCGAAATATTGGATTTAGAAATCAGAGTGAAGTCCCATTCGGCGCGGTAACTCCTAAAAGCGCGGATGTGAACCACTCCGATCCTTTGAAGAAACCCAGCTTTGCAGCGTCCTAATACGCGTAAATTAATTCCGCATAAAGCATGCATCCGCGCGCGCTGCTATGAAAAATTACCACGCTCTTTTGAAGATCCGACATGACTTACTGAAATTTAGACGCGCTGAAGTATAACCCTGCATTGTGTAATGGTGGAAGTCTGAAAACGCTGTATTATCCCGGTAATATCGCCAATTTAAGTCCTCGGATTGTTGTGGGATGTTTTCATGATGTGCACCCAGCATGAAGGTTTTCTCTGGGTTCTGGTCAAAGTTGCTTATTACAAGTCAGCCCATTGCTACGCCGATGTTTGCGGCGAACGTGCCTTTCAGCGCACAAGTACTCGCGAGAAGCCTTGACCCGTATGGAGGGCTGCTCTAGTTTGCTAGTTGAAGGAAAAAACACGTTTGTGAGGAGTGTTTGGTTGCGGTAAGGCGTGGCTTGGGGCGTCTTGAGATTTTCGCAATACCCCCCAGAAAATTTATTTACGTAGTGGAATCAGGAATCCAGATTTGTTGGTCACGTTGGATTTAGCCGCAGAACGCGGATTTCGCTGACATGCTGGTTTTTTGACCATTAAACTACAGAGGAGGGGAAATTGAGTTTCTCCAGGATCGGCAGAATTTCGTTAGTAACAGCGTTAATCATGTTTTCAGTCTTGAGCTTCGCCGTGACTCCCGCGGCCGCACAGGTCGCCGGCGCCACGCTTTCAGGTGTAATTATGGATGGTTCGGGAGCGGCCGTGGCCAATGCCAAAATTTCCATCAACAATGTTGCGACGGGAGTGCTCCGCGAGGTCACGTCAAACGCGGACGGCTTTTACACCGCGCCAAACCTGATACCTGGGGAATACGAGATTGCCGTTTCAGCTCCAGGGTTCGGCAGCGTGGTCCAGAAGAATGTGACGCTGACTGTAGGAGCCGAGCAATCTGTGAATATCAATATGCGTGTTGGCAATCTTACGGAAACAATTGTCGTAAGCGACGCCCCTCCGTCGGTGCAAACCACAACATCAACCATCAGTGCGACTGTGGACTCCAACACGATGCGGGAATTGCCGTTGAATGGCCGTGATTGGACGTCACTGGCAACTCTCGAGCCGGGCATTTTGAAAATCCCCACGCAAGTAGGAACCGGCATCAGCGCGAACAAGGGAAATCGCGGCTTTGGGAATCAACTGAGCGACTCCGGCCATCGCCCCTACGAGAATGGCTACCGCATAAACGGCGTGACTATCAACGACTATACGAATGGCGCGCCAGGGGGAGCTTCCGGCGTCAACCTGGGGGTCGACGCGATACAAGAATTTTCCGTTCTTACCACAAATTACACAGCGGAGTACGGGCGTACTTCCGGTGCCGTGATCAATGCGATTACCAAGAGCGGCCGCAACGATTTCCACGGAACGGCGTTCTTTTTCGATCGCGATAAAATTTTTGACGCCAAGAATTACTTCGATGATCCAGCAAAACCCATCCCACCTTTCCGGCGCATTCAATTCGGAGGGTCCGGAGGCAAGGCTATCGTCAGGGACAAGACCTTTATCTACGGAGCTTATGAGGGTCTTCGTCAGAACGCGCCGGAGTCAGTTTCAGTCGCCGTTCCATCGAATGACGCGCGCGCTGGTCTTTTGTGCACGCGGGTGGGGGCCAACCCATGCGCATCGAAAAGGCAGGTTTCGATAGATCCCGGTTCTGCCAAATACCTTCCTCTCTGGCAGCCATTGCCCGCCAACCTTGCCACTGCTGGCGCAACATCAGACGTAATATCCTTTTCTACAGCGGCACCCACCATCTCCAATGAGAACTACGCCTCCACGAGGTTTGATCAGAAGATATCCGACCGTGACAATCTCGCCGCTAGCTATTTCTGGGATTCTGGCCCGCAGAGCCAGCCCGATCCTCTGCTTAATGAGATTCAGGGGGTGTTCTCACGGAGGCAAATGGGCAGCCTAGAAGAAACGCATATCTTCAGCTCCCAGTTTGTCAACACAGTTCGTGTGGGTGTAAGCCGCGTTCGCGGTGATATTAACCTCCCGATGTCGGCCCCTAATCCTCTTGCTGGAAGCACCGCGCTAGCCATTACTCCGGGCGCAATCGCCACGCCTAAACTGGCAATTAGCGGCCTTACAAACGTGCTCGGATTGGGCGGCAACAACCAGTTTCTCTACCGATGGACCTCTTACCAGGCGTATGACGATGCTTTCGTGACTCGAGGAACCCACTCGATAAAAATCGGATTTGCGTTCGAGAACATGCAAGACAACGTCACCGAGCGATTGAGCCCGAACGGTCAAATAAAATACGATTCCTTTGAGCAGTTTCTTCGCAACACACCCAGAAACCTGACCGGGTTGCAACCTCCTCCCGGGGGAGCCACGGAAGTAGGAATCCGGGAAAAACTCTTCGCCGGATATATTCAGGACGATTGGCGCGCTCTCTCGAACCTTACCTTTAACCTGGGCCTGCGTTACGAGATGACTACCAGCCCCAAAGAGGCCCACAACAAATTCCAGCAAATCACAACTCTGGAAAATTGTGCAGCTAGCAACATTGCTTGCTTACCTGTTGCTGTCGATAGTCCGCTATCCCGCAACCCCACGCTTCGAAATTTCGAGCCGCGCGCGGGTTTTGCGTGGGATCCGCATAAGAATGGCAAGACGGCCATCCGAGGCGGGTTTGGCGTTTTCGATGTGCTGCCGCTTCCTTATATTTTTGCGTTGAATACTTCCGCCACGTTTCCATTTCAAATTGCCGGCAACTACCCGAATTCGAAGCTCGGTACGCCATCAGACCCCAAAAGCTTTACCAAAGGCAAAATTAGGCAGCGGTTCATTGAGCGGGATCCCAAACGCAGCTACGCCCTGAATTGGAACCTCAATATCCAGCGGGAGCTAGCGCCGAGTTTGACGTTGCAGGTGGGTTATGTAGGCTCGCGTTCCGTGCACTTGCCGATTTCTTCTGACGACTCAAACCTTGTCCAGTCCAGGATGACTTCCGCCGGGCTTCTCTTTCCCTTTCCGGCGGCGGGCGTTAAGCTTAACCCCAACGTTGGTCCCATTCGCCCGGTGTTATTTGATAGCGCCGCCACATATCACGGTTTGCAGACGCAACTCAGAAAAGTCCTAAGCAGGGGGTTTCAAGGTCAAGTATCGTACACCTACAGCAAGTGTAGAGACCTTGGTTCAGCGGCCCACACAGGCGACCCGTATACGAATACCATTGGCGTCCCCATTATCAGCAGCAAGCTCTACAGGCTTGGCGCCTGCGACTTTGACATACGCCACAACCTTGTTGGAGCTTTCATCTGGGGAGTTCCCAGCCCAAGAGCCTCCACGAGACTCGTGAACTCTTTACTGGGAGGTTGGGAGCTTGGCACTATCATTACTCGTTCCAGTGGAGCGCCATTTACGCCAACAATCGGCGGCAGTGGAGATCCCCTCCGCACCGGCGGTGACTCTGACTTTTCAATGGACTTCGCCAGCCTCCTTCCCGCTTGCAATCCGATCAATGGAGGCCGGAATTACCTCAACGTAAATTGTTTCACTCTTCCAAGCGCGCCGATCTCTTTCGCCGCGCAATGCCGTCGTTTTGCAAACCCGGAACCTGGCTTGACTCCCCCAGCCGGAACACTCTTTTGCTCGAATCTGTTAGGCAATGCCGGACGCAACAGCCTGTACGGGCCGAGCCTCACAAACGTAGACTTTTCTGTTTTCAAGAACACCCGCGTCTCGGAGGGATTCAATATTCAATTCCGAGCGGAGTTTTTCAATGTCTTAAATCACCCTAACCTTGGAGCGCCCGGATTTCTAAATGCGTTCCAAAACAACTCGATCTTCGACGCGGCAGGGTCCAGGATGGAGAAAGCCGGAACACTCAACAGTACTTCCACCACTTCACGTCAAATTCAACTGGGACTGAAACTCGTTTGGTAGGCTTTTTTACCAAGAGCTAGCGTTATGTCGAGAAAAGCCGGGGCTTGTTCAGCCCCGGCCTCGCCTTAGCACCCCCCCAAAAATCCAGCAGGCTTACGCCGCAAGCGCCCCCGCAAGAGCGCTACGCACGCCCCAGCGCGCCCACCGTGCCCACCGTGTTGGATTGGCTATGCTGCAGTAAAGCAACCGATGTAAGATCGCAACACTCCATGTACGCAACAAAATTTTTTGCAATGAGTTTGCTGGTGTCCGCCGTCGCGGCCGTAACACTCGCCTTTACCTCTGGCGCCCATCAACCGCTCGTGTCCGCCTTTCAGAATGTGACTCCGGCACACGAACTGGATTTTGCGGGGCACGATCTGGATTTTGTTCTGCACAATGGCGCGACTCCGGAAAAACATCAGATCGAAACCATGGCCGGTGGCGTAGCGGTGCTCGATTTCGATAACGATGGCCACCCGGACCTTTTCTTCACCAATGGGGCTCATCTCCCTGGACTGGAAAAAAGCGCTCCCGCCTATTGGAACCGGCTCTACCGCAACCGCGGCGACGGCACGTTTGAAGACGTGACGGCCAAAGCCGGTCTTCAAGGAACTGGCTTCTGCATCGGAGTGGCCGTTGGAGACTTTGACAACGATGGCTTTCCCGATCTGTTTGTGGCAGGCGTGCGGCGGAATTTTCTTTACCACAATCTTGGCGACGGTACGTTTGTAGATGTTACGGAACGATCCGGGCTCGCGCAGCCTAAAGAAACCCGTTGGGCCGTCGGTGGCGGCTGGTTTGACTACGACAATGACGGGCGGCTTGACCTGTTCGTCGTGAATTACGTTCAGTGGGAACCCGCGCAGGAGCCGGCTTGCGGCGACGCGGCCGCGCAGGTTCGCACCTATTGCCATCCGCGCCTGTATCACGGGCTCGCCAACCAGCTTTTTCACAATGACGGCGACGGCCGCTTCCGCGATGTGTCCGACGCTTCCGGCATTGGAGCTCACGTCGGCAAGGGAATGGCCGTCGCATTCGCCGATGTGGACGATGATGGATGGACCGACATTCTCGTAACCAATGACACGCAACCAAACTTTCTGTTTCGTAATCGCGGCAATGGAATGTTCGAGGAGATCGGCGAAGCGGCTGGAGTCGCCTACAACAACGATGGCCTCGCGTTATCTTCCATGGGCGCCGATTTTCGCGATGTAAACAATGACGGACGTCCTGACATTTTCATCACCGCGGTCATCAATGAGACGTTCCCTTTGTTCTTCAACCGTACCGGAAAAATCTTCAATGAGGTCACCGACCGCCTTCAGATTGGCCGCAACACTCGGCGGCTGAGCGGCTGGGGCGCAGGAATGTACGATTTTGACAATGATGGCCGTAAGGATCTATTCGTTGCCACTGGAGATGTTCAGGACAACGCCGAGCTCTTCTCGGATCACCACGCAAAGCAGCGGTGTCTGCTGCTCCGTCAGAACGCGGCAGGTACGTTTTCTCCGGTGCAGTTTGGCCCCGAGGGTTTGTTTCGCGGAGCTGCGTTCGCCGATTTCGATGGCGATGGCCGTATTGACGTGGTGGCCACTCGCCTGGACGGGCCAGCCGTGCTTTTTACCAACCGCTCGGCGGGGCAAAACCACTGGCTCGAGCTGAAACTGGTCGGCGCACGCAGCAACCGTGATGCAATCGGCGCCAAGCTTCACCTGTTCGCCAGTTCCGGCCAGCAATGGAATCACGTTACCACCGCGGTCGGCTACGCCAGTGCTAGCGATAAAGTGGTCCATTTCGGTTTGGGATCTGCGGCCGTCGTGCGCCGCCTCGAAATCGCTTGGCCCAGTGGCATACGCCAAACACTCGAAAACCTCACCGTCGATCAGCTGCTCGTTGTGACCGAGCCTTCTGCAGCAGGCGCCGCGCCGCATCGTCCTGAGGCTGCAGGCGCACGGCCTGCTCCAGCTCGCTGATCGCTTGGTTGGGAGAGCTCGCCTCAAGGTATGCGCGTCCCAGCGCGAAGTGTGCTTGTCCGGAATCTGGCTCATATTGAACGGCACGCTTCAGCCACGGCAACCCTTCACGGAATCGGCCCTGGCGCATCAGGGAGCGCCCCAAGCCTAGCGCGCGCCGTCGAGGGTCGTGTTCGACCGCTCTGCGGTACCACCTCTCCGCATCGTCGAAATCGCCAAGGCCCTCCTTCGCCTGCGCGATGCCTTCTTCGATCCGTGCCGGCTCGGGATCGGTAACCAGCAGCGGCTGCAAGATCTTCAGTGCGGCCGTGAACTTGTCGCGGGCGTAAAATCCGCGCGCCAAGTAGTAGCAGGCATCCGGTTCCGTGGGAGAAAGTTCGCACGCTTTGCGCAACGGGGGCTCCGCCGCCTCGACGTTGTTTTGCAAAGCTAGCGTGACTCCCAGCGCCTTCCAGCCGCGCGCCCAACTCGGGGCGAGTTGCGTGACTCGTTCAAAGTGCTCCTGCGCTCCGCGGTAATCGCGACCCTCGAAAGCGCGTTCACCCGCTGCAAATTGGTCCTTTGCCGCCGGGGAAATTAGCTCCTGCGCAGCCTCGTGGTTTTGCCTGCCCGCCACGTAGAGCCTCTTGCTGCAATGCAACGCCAATGGAAGGGAAACGAGCAGGGCCACAGCAAGAATCGCGGGAGCAATGTGCATTTTCGGAAACCAGGAGCTTCGCGCTTAGCAAAATAGGAAGCGCCTAATGCCAAGGCCGGGGCGGTCACCCCGGCCTTGCCATTAGTACAAACTGAAAACCAGCAGGCCTAAATTAAGAGATCACCACAACAACTTCAGCCCTAATTGCAGTTGGCGCGGGAAAACGCTGTCCACCGTACTAACTTTTCCGGGTAACAGACTGCCGAAGTTTTCGTTGTTAGGATCTGAATTGAACCGAGCCAACGGGAAGGAGTAGTGATTGAGAAAGTTGAACGCTTCTAAACGCGTCTGGAGCTTGAAACGCTCGGTCAGAGTAAACGTCTTGTTTAATGACGCGTCCATCGTAAACGTGTTGTACATGCGGATCTGCCCACTGCGGAAGGATGTTTCCCGCGGGGCATACGAGGGCAGGACGAAAAAATTGTACGTCGAAAAATCGCTGCCGCAGTCACCGTAGAGAGTCGCCGCCGGCGTCGGTTCGAAACCGAGGTCTGGCTGTTTCTCATCAATATAACGATATGCGCAAGGCCGCCAGCCTTGGACCTTCGACGAATGCCAGTTGGGTTTCAGTTTAGGATCCCGCAGAATGCGCACGTTACCCGGCAGGTTTGCAGGTTCGCCAGAGTGCGCCATCAGGAACGTGCTGGCCTGCCAGCCGCTTATAATCTGACTCAAAAATCTGTTTACGTGGCCACCCATCAAGTGTCCCTGGCCGAAGGGGAGTTGGTAAACGGTCGTCAGCTTAAAGGCGTGCGGCCGATCGTTGAAATACAACCCCTTCTGGTAGATATTGCGGTATTGATCGGTGAAGCCCCACCTTTCGGTAAACTTCGCAAACGTGTAGTTGGCGAGCAGGTTAAGGCTTTTCCCTAAGCGCACATTGTAGTTGACCTGCAGGGAGTTGTACCACGTCGCCCCCTCATTCAACCCCTGGCGTTGCAGGTTCCCGCTAAACTGTGGAAATGGCCTTGCGAGCTGGAACCGCGATAGAGTTTTAGAATCGTAAAATTCCGTTCCCTTGAAGGCCGCCTGCCCAAAGAACGGATTCTCTATTCTTTCGTTGCAGAAAACCGGACTCTTTGCTCCTTCGAGAATGTTGCACTTACGGCGGAATTCGAGACTGGGAATGTTATAGTCGCGATTAGTCTGGATATTGTGTCCGCGACTCCCCACATAGGACACGTCGAGCACAGAGGATCCGGGTAGGGCCATCTGAAATCCGAATGAAAATTGATCCATCGATGGTGTCTTGAAATCCGGTTCGAACCATGAGAAATCGCGACCTACGTTGGTCAGAGGGCCCAGGCTCGATCCTGTAGGTGTAAAAATGCCGTTTGGGAAGGGATTAGATAGTAGGTTTGGGATGGGCGTCCGTCCACCTGTGATGGTGTCAACCATCGGTGTGCTCGTGCTGAATCCCGTGGTTTTGTTCCAGTCATTGCCGGGGTTCGAGAAATAGCGTCCCCACCCGCCCCGCAACACCACGCGGCGCGTGAGTTGGTACGCTGCGCCCATTCTGGGCTGGATGTTTCCGTAATTCGTCCACGCCGATTTGGTGGGATTGCCGCCGACGCCGGCAAAAGTCAGTCCGCCCTTGTAAGCTTTCCCTTTTATATTCGCGAGTTCCGGCGCGAGTGCGTCCGGATCGAAGCGGTAGTTTAGCCGGCCGTATTTTTCGTCTGGTGCGAGTGTGAAGTCCCAGCGCAGGCCTAGGTTCAACGTTAGCCGTGAAGTTACTTTCCAGTCATCCTGAACAAACGGCGCTACATACCATTGTCGGAAGAAGGGGAATAATGGATAGTTGGAACTGCCTTGAGATGGTACGCCCAGCAGGAAACTCGCGATGCCGTCTCCACTGATAGAATCGCCACGTTGCCAATCCTTCTGCGTGTATTTCTTAGTACCTCCTAGGAACCAAATGTTGCCGGTGTTCTGCTCGATGTAGTGGATACGTCGAATGTCCACCCCGGTATGTATGGAGTGCGATTTCCAGAACTTGGTTATATTCGGATTGATCGCGTAATTGTTGGTGATGTTTACCCCGCGATAGCGTCCGAGGCTTGTGTAGCCCTCAAATTCGTAGCGGCCGAAGAACTTGCCTCCCGGTAATTGATTGACCGTGGCGGCCGGAAATCCCAGTGTTGTCAGATCGAAGCCGACGTTGCCTTCCCCAAAACCCTGTTCGACGAACCGGTTAAAGGAAAGCCGCACGTTGGCGAGGAACGTCTGCGAGAACGTCCCCACCCAGTCCACGACACCGGTCCAATTCAGCCGCTGAAACGGCTGCTGGCCATCCTGCCCCGGCCCCTTAAGAATGCCATTGCTATTACGATCTTCGGTCCGGCTGTTTTGGGCATAGCGGAAAAAGACCTTGTGCTTGTCACCAAAATTGTGATCGATTCTGGCGATGTAATTATAAAACTTGTCTTTCGCGAAGTAGTTAGGTACCTCAAAATTGCGTTGACTGTATCTCTCCGTAGGGCTTGTCGTGTTCGGCTTTGGAAAGTAGCCCAAAATCTTACGGGCCACCGGGTTAATCATGTTTTCCGGAATCTTGTTGCAATCATTTCCCTTAGGTTGGGTCATATCCGGCGTCGGCCCTAGGGGGTTTCGTGCCGGCAACGGGTTACCCGACGCGTCACACTGGAATCGCGTGCGTTCTCCCGCAGCGGTGGTGGTAAAGGGGTTGTAGATCTCAATCAGTTTGCGGACGCCCGTTTTTGGGTCGGCAGGCAGCCGGAGGTTGCTAAAATCCCCATTCAGGAACTCGGGTGCGGGAACGGATGTCAGTACCTGGGTGGGTGTCCCTTCTCTATAATTCTCGATGCTGAAAAGAAAAAATGTCTTATCGTGGCCGTTGTACAGTTTAGGAATAACCACTGGGCCTGACAGTTGTCCTCCATATTGGTCGAGATAATGCGTGGTGCGGGACTTGCCAGTGGATTTGTTCTGAAACGTATTGGCATCCAGCCATGTTCGCCGCATGAATTCCCAGCCGGCGCCGTGCAGGTCGTTGCCGCCGCTCTTGAGCACCACGTTCATAATGCCGCCGGCGGTATGTCCATATTGCGCGTCATACGTGTTGCTCTGCATCTTGAATTCTTGCACCGCGTCCACGATGGGTACGTAAGCGACGTTGTTACCGCCGGCCTGCGCGTTGTTTGGCGCGCCATCCATCAGGAACTCGTTTTGCCGCTGACGGCTCCCGTTGATAGACCATTCGGCGATAGCGCCATTATCAAATGGTCGCTGCCAGATAGCCGATCCCCGAAAAGTCACGCCCGACATCATCGCGCCCAGCATGAAAGGATTGCGCGCATTCAAGGGGAGTTCGGTAACCTGCTGGCTGTTGACCACGCCGCCGCGGTCCGCCGTTGAGGTTTCCAGCAATGGTGCCTCGGCGGTCACGCTGACTACCTGGGTCGTTTCCCCAAGCTGCAGTTGAATGGGAAGCGAAATTGTCTGTGCCACCTCTAACGTGAGGTTCTCGCGCGTGTATTGCTTGAATCCGGCGTGTTGCACGTTTACGGTGTACGCGCCTGGCCGCAGAAAGGGAATCATAAAGTTTCCATGCGCGTCGGTTTTCGCAGACGAGGCTTCATTGGTGCTGATGTTGCGCGCCTGGACCGTCGCATCCACCACCGCCAGCTCCTGCGGATCGGTAACCCGGCCATTGAGAGTTGCGCGAAATTCCTGCGCTTCCGCTATCGTGGCAAACATAAAAAACACCAATAGAAACCAGTACCCTGATCTCATCATGTGTGGCCTCATCATGGAGCCTCCCGGGTCGCCCTCGCGGTCAGCGTCTCTGCTTCTTGAGGGAAACAGCTACGCACACCTTACCGATAAGATTTAAAAAAATGATTCGGGTTGCTTCATAGGACTTTAACCTTACCGTCAAGCGATACAGTCTGGTTATCACTTTTAAGTTTGCGCTGTCAAGGCGAATTACCTAGAGAAAGTCCCGTTTTAAAAAATGAAATACTGTTGAGGGGGTCGGTTGCGCACTTTCCCAAATGCCTTCCCGGGTTCCATCTGTGATGCAGGTTCAATGATGATGAGGACTTATAAATTGATATGGAAATCTCAAGCCATTCTAGTACAATATCCGCAGCATTTTTGTTCTCCAAAGGAAAACTCCGTGACTGAAAAACCGAGTGCCACTTTGCCTGGAACTGTCGAAAAAATTATCAAGCCCCCGCATCCGAGCCAACCGGAGAAGGCCCAGATCGTGGTGGAAGGCGCCGATCACTTGTATCGAGAAATTCGTATCGAGAATGAGCTAACCGATGAAAATGGCGATAAGGTGCGGCTGAAACCGGGTGCACACGTGGAAGTTACGGTGGAGGCAGAACCAGAGTCCACAACGGCTAAAGGAACCAAAAAAGAGTAATTCCCCTCCTGCTTCACTTAATCTGCAGAACCGTGTTTTAGTTAGGATTCAACAGGACTCGCGCCTGGCTGACCAGCTTGAGGCTGTTTTCTTTGGAAATAACCGCGCTTACTCCAGCCGCGCGCGCCACTAGCTCGCTAAACGCATTTTCATGCGCGGTCAGCATGATCACTGGAACTTGCGGCAGGATTTTCTTTAGCAGCCGGGCTGCTTCCAATCCGTTCATCACCGGCATCGAAAAATCCAAAATTATCAAATCGGGTCGAAGTTCCCGAGCTTTTTCCAGAGCTTCTTTGCCGTTGACGGCTTCCCCGCAAACCGCAAATTCCGGGTCGCTCTCGAAAATAGCTCGCGTGGCCCGCCGAATATGCGCGTGATCGTCAACGATAAGAACGTTTTTCCTCACGCAATGTTCTCCCGTCCAAATGCCTGTTGGGAACGCCTATGCGGAGCATGATAAGGGGACCCACTGCTGGCACATTGCTGCGTACGCACAAGCGCCTCTTGTACCACAAACCTAACATCGCTCTTATTCTCTGGATATACCGTCCTTACAGTAGATTGCTTACACGGTCGCCTGATGCCCGCAAAGCGCCTCGCCACCCAGACTGTGCCCCATAACCTCTAGTGAGTCGGGAAAGAAGGTTTTTAAGCAAAAATACGTGGCAAATTGTAGCTCTGGCAGGCCCTGCACTGACGCGGGTTCTTTGCCTTAAAATAGTCGCAAGCCGTTGAGACACGACTACGGCGAGGAATACATCGGTGATCCGCTGGTGACTCTATGTCGAGTTCCTCTCAATACCCCGGTGGCAATGCAGTGCCACATTTTTTATAAATTTAATAAATATTTGCGGCGTCCGGCGTGACCTATGGATCAACTCTATTTTGGCGTCACCTCGTCACAGATGACGTCAGGTCCTGAGCAGCTAACGCGTAATTGAATTTTACCGAGGTCCATCACGGCGCGTTTGTCGGAACTGCTGATGGGGATAACACGGATGGCGAAACCAGGTGCAGCGATCTTGGCCTTGCACGCTCCATACAAAATCGCTTCGAACTGGAAGTGACCGTCAACCCGGGATTTGGTGCTTATACCCTTTCCTTTTTGTGGGCATGACAATTCAATAAAAGCGTTTGGGATCGGAGTTGCGGATTCGTCGGTGACTATGCCGCGAATCATCTTTGGTTTTCCTTCGCACGTACTCGCCGGGAGTAAAGTCAACAGTGCAGCAACGGCAATGGCCCATTTCCCCAATGAGTTAAGTCGCATATGGTTTCTCCAAATCAGTGAATACAGTGCTGTATCACAGCGGCGGTTACCCCCGAACTACCGCGTACGACTTGACCATTACCGAGGGTGATTTTCTGGTTGACTGCTAGCTCCTCGTTAGGCTGCAGTCCAGAAATTTTGATTAACACTGTGGAGTAGTGTCGGCCCGTTTCCACGACCGAGAGATTACAAGGCCCAGAGGATTTCTCCATGGGAAATGGAACGATTTGAGTAAAGACGTGGAAATGGTCATTATCAGAGATCAAAGCAAAGTTGATAGGCTCGCCTCTTCCGCCCGAGACCCTAACGTTGATTGGGTCTTCGAGAATATTGCGCTGGGGGTCTGCGAGGACATTTACGACTCTGCCGCTTTCATTGAGGTAAGCATCAGCCACGGCTTGAGGCTGGCTTCCAACATTAAGAACCCAGAGAACGAAATGTCGATCTTTGGGTAAACCTTCGGCGAAAAGATTGTACGTGATTACTGTTTTTCCGCCAGTGGGCGTCCTTCCCACCTCCTTGCAAATCAGCCTTGCACTTGGTGAATTGAACCGCTCGCCCCATTGGTCCATGCGCGGGACAGTCTGCCCTAAAGCGTCTAAGGTAACCAAGATCGCTGCACAGAGTATTAGAATTTTCAACGTGAACCTCATAAGTCTTTTCAGAAAGGCTTCGCGGATGCCCCCAAGAATAAGAGCATCATTATTCCGCCGACCGTAAAGAACAGACCAAAAGACAAACCCCACATCAAGGCAAAACCCACTGTGTCAAATCCAAATTTCCTTAACAGTTCAGCGATAAAGATGGGACTTAAGCCAATCAAAATCAGCGCGACACCGATATAGCCAATTTTTGTGCGGCTATGCATAAAGTCAAAACACGCTCAATACGTGGGCCGCCACCCACCAGAAACACAGGTTGTTGAGCCGCCCGCTGTCACACAGCCACCGGGAATCCAAACCCACCTAACGTTACCCCCACTATTCCATTTCTTAGATCATAGGAGTACGGGGCGCCGCTGATCCGGTTTGTTGCTGGGTCGATGGTCATACATCCGTTATTAATCTGTCAAATTAAAATTGTTATTTTACGTAAAAGGTACGTAAGCGTTTAGGGATAGCCAAGCTCGGGCAAAGCAATTGCAAAGAAAAGAGCACGCGGTGCAATGTCACAAGGCTTTGCGGAGTTTTTCGTAGGTGGTGCGGAGCTCTTCGGGGTGGACGCGGGTTTCGCCTACGATGGACATGAAGTTGGTGTCGCCGAACCAGCGCGGGAGGACGTGCAAGTGGACGTGGCCGAGGATGCCGGCGCCTGCTGCGCGGCCCAGGTTGATGCCGAGATTGAGTCCATCGGGATGGTAGGAGGAAGACAGGGCGGCTTCGACGCGCTGGGCCAGCGCCATCATTTCGGTAAGCGTTTCGATGCCCGCGCCGTGCAAGTCTGGAACGTGCGCGTAGGGAACGATCATGACGTGGCCTGAGGTGTACGGATAGCGATTGAGGATGATGAAATTTTTTGCGCCGCGCGCGACGATGAGGGTTTCTTCGTCGTTTTTATTTTCGATGGCCGCGCAGAAAATGCATTCGGCGGGCTTCGCAGCTTCAGCGATGTAGGCGTAGCGCCAGGGGCTCCAGAGATAATCCATCGCGCGGGCTAACCCTTCGCAGGGGAGCCTGGTCCATCGCCGCCTGACGCGCCGTCCTTGAAGCTATTGACGAAATCCTTTAATTCTTTGCTGGGTTTGAAGAAGGGTATTTTTTTCGCGGGGACGTCGACCTTCTCGCCGGTCTTGGGGTTGCGCCCGGTGCGGCCACGGCGCTCGCGCGTGCGAAAGCTGCCAAAGCCGCGGATTTCGATTTTATCGCCGCTCTGGAGAGCCTGGATGATGCTCTCGAAAATTGTCTCCACAACGGTTTCGGACTCCTTACGCGGCAATTCGGTCACGCGCAAAACTTCTTCGACGAGGTCCGCTTTGGTCATGGTCGCGTCTCTCGCTGCCGCGCCATTCGTTGTGGCTTCTTTGGGCATCATTTCCCCCCGCATATTACCCCGTTAAGGGGCGCTTCTGAGCTAACCGTTACTAATTCATCCGGGGCCGTTGCTTTGAATATCCGCTCCAATAAAAACCTCCTGGCGGCTAGAGGGTTGAATTCCGCCAATTTACGGTCTTTGCATATCATCAAACTACCCCGAAGGTAAACGAAATTTACGGCGCGATCCCGCTCTTTCAGGAGCGACGCCAAGACTCGGTCGTGCGAACTTGCGCTTTTTCCTTACATGGAACGCTTGGCATGGAGGATGGCGTCGCCAATCGTCGCCGTAGCCGATGATTTTGACGAGCGATATTCATCCATATCGCGGCGCTCAACTTGCTTGACGGCAGCGCGGTAACTCAAGCCAATCTTGTGCTGTTCGCGATTGACCTTAATGATTTTGAAATCCAACTCGGTGCCGATTTCGAACTGCTTGCCGCCTGTTTTGGGCCCCGCGCCTGGAGTCCCGCCGCGTCCCGCAGTCGCATTCGCGTCGTTCTTGGCGCGCCGATCTTCCAGTTCGGAGATGTGGCAGAGGCCTTCGATGCCCTCGGCCAGCTCAACGAATGCGCCGAAGGTGGTGATGCGCGTAATCTTGCCACGCACCAGGGAACCAACCGCATGCTTCTCAAAAAAGACCGACCAAATATCGTTTACTTGTTTGACGCCGAGGGAAACGCGCCGGTTTTGAGCGTCAATTTTCAGGACCTTTGCGGTGACCTCGTCACCTTTTTTGAAATGCTCCGCGGGGTTTTTGACGCGGCCGGTCCAACTGATGTCGCTCACATGGATTAGGCCGTCAAATCCCTCTTCGATTTCAATGAACGCGCCGAACTCGGTGAGGTTGCGAATGCGGCCGGTAACAATCGTGCCGACAGGATACCGCTCGGCGATGTCCAGCCACGGGTCCGGCTGGGTTTGCTTCATGCCCAGCGAAACGCGGCGCTGGTCGGGCTTCAAATCCAGGACCATTACTTCGATTTCATCGCCGGGCTTCACGAGCTTGGAGGGATGCTGCAGGCGCTTCGACCAGCTCATCTCGCTGATATGCACCAGGCCTTCGATGCCGTTTCCTAGTTCGATGAACGCGCCGTAGTCCGCCAGGCCCACCACTTTGCCGACAGTTTTTGTGCCAATGGGAAAACGTTGCGGCACGGTCGCCCACGGATCCGGGAGCAGTTGCTTGCGGCCCAGAGAAACTCGTCCTTTTTCTTTGTCAAATTTCAAGATTTGAACTTCGATGTCCTGCTCCGGAGTGACGACCTCGGAGGGATGCTTCACGCGTGCCCAGGATAGATCGGTGATATGCAGCAAGCCGTCTACACCGCCCAGATCGACGAAGACACCGTAGTCCGTGACGTTCTTAACTTTGCCCGTCACCACTTGTCCTTCCACGAGAGTCTCCATCAGGGCCTGGCGCTTGGACAGCAGCTCGTCCTCAAGAATGCCGCGCCGGCTGACGACCACGTTGCCGCGTTTGCGATTCAGCTTGGTGACGCGGCACTCGATTGCCTGGCCGGGCAGATGGTCGAGATCCTGTGTGGGGCGCACATCAAATTGCGAGCCAGGCAAAAATGCGCGCACTCCGATATCGACGACGAGACCGCCTTTGATGCGATCGACAATTTTTGCAGTCAACGTTTCTTTGTTTTTATAGGCGGCTTCGACGCGCTCCCAAGCACGCTTGCGAAGAACCTTTTGAAAGGAAAGAATGGCGTAACCCTCTTTGCGCTCGCCGGTGAGCTGCACTTCCACCGTGGAGCCAGGGTCAGGCCGGGGCCCGTCGGATTCCAGAAACTCTTGCGCGGGGATCAATCCTTCAGACTTGGTGCCAAGATCGACGACCACGCCCAGCTCGGTGTAGGCCACCACTTTGCCTTGGACAATTTCGCCCTCGGGAGCAGCATGAGGCGCCTCGGCGTATTGGTCGATGAGTTGGCTCATCTCTGCGGCCGCTTGCGCTTCACCGGCGGCCTCAGCAGCGGCTTGCGCTTCGGCTTCTGCGTCGGCGGCCGCGGAAGTGTGAGCGTCACGTGAGCTTGCGCCTGGCGAACTCGGGCCGGAGTCCGAGCTCGAGCCCTCGCCAGCGTGGGCCTGTTGCGACGGGCCCTCGTGCGATTCACCCGTTTCCGCAGCATCGTGGAGCTCGGGAGAAGTAGATCGGGTATTTAACGGGTTATTCGACTCGTTTGGCGGGACGCTGGAAGCGCCCTTTTCTTCGGAAGGGGCTTCGGGAACGCCTGGTTCGTTGTGCTCCGTTGACCGGCTCTCGCCGGTGGATTCGGTACGCACCGCCGATTCGTCAGACTCAAATTGTTGATGAGCGGGTGCGGTTGCAGCGGCGGATGAAGATGGTTGGGTTGGGTTGTCGTGTTCGGGTGACATAAAACGGGCCTCCGGCAATGGTTACCCTGCTCGCCGACGAGCTTCCCTCGCGGGTTCCCGGACACGGGGCTGAGAGCAAGGCAGGACGTGCTGCGGGCGTCATTCACGCTGCAACCGCAAGATGATACGCGTCCCCCTCGGCCCTTGTCAATAAAGGGGTTGGGAGCAAAAAGGTTTTTCTGCTTGACCACAAGGCCACCGCAAGAGACTGTGGAGAGCATGGGGAAAGCTGAAAAAAGACGAAGTGCGAAAAAAAAATTGCCGGTCGAAGAGGCCGTCGCGAAAATTCTTGCGATGATGGAGAAGTCAGCCAAGCATCTGCTCGAACCTGAGCGCACCGCCATGCTCGCTAAAATCCGCAAGATCGCGGCCGATACGCTGGCCGAAAGTCACCGGAGCGCTTCGAAGCAGAAGCATCAGCCGGCAAAGCGCAGTTCAAGCCGGCGTCGAATAAACTAATCGGCGGCCTTCACTACCATCACCGGGAATCATTGCGAAATCAAGGATGCGGGAATTCTACGCGCGGGCGCGCCCGGCTTGGCGCACTTCGCGTCGGTAATCCGGGGCCACAACTTCGACGGTGCGGCACATTTCATAGAGCCGCGAACGAATGCGTTGGCCGATACGCTCGGCCAGAGTATCTTCGCGCGCGGCGGAAATTCTTTCCCCGGAAGGAAGCCGGGCAGGTTCACCCGCACTAGGGGAAGCATCGAGAAAATTCGTGGTGATGAGCGTGACGCGCTTCTCATTGTAACGGGTATTGAGAATATGGCCGACGGTATCGAGCGTCCAGGGGGAGGGTTTGCTGGCCCCCAGATCATCGAGCAGGAGAATTTCCGCGCTCAACACCGGCTCGAGTACGCCCATTTCCGTAGCGCCATTCTCGGGATTGTAGCTGGCCTGAATTTCCTTGAGCAGCTCGCGGTAATCGTAGAACAGGCATTGATGTCCGCGCTCGGCTAGTTCTTTGAGCGCAGCCACGCCGAGATGCGTTTTGCCAACGCCACAGGATCCCATCAACAAAAGGCCGGCTTCGCTGCCCGAGGGATAATCGCGCGCGAAAGCTTCGACCATGAGCTTGGCCTGCTCGAGACTGCGGTTCCACGTCGTGTCTCGCGCTTTCGCCTGGGCGTCGGCGTGAGCGTTCGCCTCAGGCTCGCTTTCGTAAAGGCCGGTGTCGAAATTATCGAAATCGCAATGCTCATAGCGCCGGGGAATGCGGGCGCGCTCGAGCTGCCGTATGGCGCGCTGGCCTTCGCCGCAATCGCAAGGCACGTGGATATGCGCTTCCACTCCTAAGAGCTTCATGGTGTGCGGCCGATAGCCGGTGCCACGGCAACGGGGACATTCCGCTTCAGGCATAGAGAAAGGATATGCGCGCGATTCGCGGCGCGCAAGGCGGGGAAGAAATGTTGGCCTGTGCGAAACCGGCGTTGCTGTGGAAATAGGGAAAGACGTACTCGAAATCGCGGCAGTTATTTATGAACGCGAATTGCGCGAGGAGGGGGTACCCGCACAATGGCGCTTTTCGAGGGTCGTGGAACCGGGCGGTTAAGCACTTGGGAAAGTTCATTCTGCACAAAGCCGATAAATTCCTGCATCTGCTGCTGCATCTCCGTCATTTTTTCGCGCATGTTTAGAATAATTTCGATGCCGGCAAGGTTCACGCCCATATCTCGCGTCAGGGTGAGGATCACTTCGAGGCGCTCGAGATCCTCATCGGTATAGAGACGCGTGTTGCCTTGCGAGCGGGACGGCTTCAGCAGTCCAACGCGCTCGTAAAGCCGCAGCGTCTGGGGATGGAGGTTGTAAAGCCCGGCGATGGCGCTGATCATATACCCGGCTTTAGCTCGTTTTTTATCGCGCGCTGGCATTGGATCGTTCTTTCAATATTGCCGCCACAGATCATCTCAGACGTGCATCGGCGTCAAACAGCAGCCTCGGCAAACAAGTTCTTCCGCGGATCGGTCGGAGCAATTTTATCGAGCTCCCGCAGCAAATTACGAACCCGCTCATCGGTCGGTTCCGGCGCGACGATTTGGAGCTCGACATATTGATCTCCGCGCTTGCCATTTCGCGCGCTAGGAACGCCCTTCTCACGGAGCCGCAATTTCCGGCCGCTGTTTGTGCCCGGGGGGACGCGCACCTGCGAACGTCCGTCAATTGTCGGCACTTCAATTCTCGCGCCGAGCGCCGCCTCGGTAACCGTGATCGGCACGACGGAGTAAAGGTCGTCTCCGCGTCGTTCAAAAAATGGATGCGATTGCACTTCGATTAAAATGTAGATATCGCCCGGGGGCGCGCCGAGCGTGCCGGCATTGCCATGTCCGGGCACACGAACGCGCGAGCCGGTATGTACCCCGGCCGGAATGCGCACATCAATCGTCTCGGAAACGCGAATACGGCCTTCGCCGCCGCATCGCCGGCACGCCGTGCGCAACTTTCCGGAACCACCGCAGCGCGGGCAACCCACGTTGAAGCGCATTTTGCCGGTAGTCTGCTGAACCGTTCCGCTGCCGTTGCATCCCGTACAGACCTGCGCGCCGCCCGTGGCTCCGGTCCCGTGGCACGCCGCGCAGGAATCCAGTCGCGTAATTGTGATCTTTTTTACGTTGCCGCGGACGGCTTCGGCGAAGCCGATCTGAATTTTATATTCCAGGTCGCTGCCCGATTCGCGCTCCGGACCTTCCGCACCTTGTCCAGGGCGGAAAAATTGGCTGAAGAGGTCGCGAAAACTCGTGCCGCCTCCCGCTCCGGCGTTTCCGCCAAAATCGAACCCGCCGAAATCCACGTGCGCCCCGCCGTCCTCGTCACGTCCTGCGCCATGCGGAGGTCCTCCATGATAATTCTCCGCATAGAATCCCAGCTGATCGTACATTTGCCGTTTTTTCGGATCGGAGATTACGTCGTAGGCTTCCTGTATCTGCTTGAATTTTTCCTCGGATGATTTGTCGCCGGGATTCAGGTCTGGGTGATATTTGCGCGCGAGCTTGCGATAGGAGGCGCGAATATCTTTCGTGCCCGCCTTACGCGGGACCCCCAGAAGGTCGTAGTAATCGGTTTTTGGGGCAGTGGGCATAATCGATAAAACGATTCGAGTTAATTTTCAACAAAAAGCCCTGGTCAAGTCGTTGTTAAAGGTTTGCCCAGCGCTTATTCCACTCACCCAGTTCTTCCTGTTCGCGCGTCATCTCTTCGCGGCGTCGCTGGCGCTCTTCGCCCAGGCGCCCGCCCATGGCTGCCTCTTTCTGATTGGCGCGCTCGACCCATTTGTCTATCCAGGCGATACGCTGCTCCACCAGCGAGCCCTCCGAGCGAAAGCGAAGTGTGATGCCGCTCATCTCTACACTGCGGGGCGGAAAGTCCTGCGGCGGAGCTTGCTGGGCGTCGTAAAAAAGCCGCTTCCAATCGGCTGAAGGCGGCTCACTTAAAAGGATCTGAACCATGAAAAAATTCTCGCGTAGCTTTTGGACGGCCTGCGGCGGCCCTAAGCGGCGTATACCTTCTTGCGTGGTCAATCCCTGGCTCCCATCAAGTCAAGACAACTCGTCGCTGCCGTTCGAAAATGGCAGAGAGTCATTGCGGGATGTCGTCAACGGCGTGGCGCCATCCCGCGTAAAAGACGATAACCTGTAACACCCTCAGTTAGGTTTTTTCGCCTCGTCAACATCGACGTATTCCGCGTCGATAACGTCGCCTTTGCCTTTACCCTCACCTCCAGCGCCTGTCGCGCCGCCGCCGTCGGCGGATGGACCGGTGCCGTCAACCGGCCCGGGAGCGCCGGATTGCCCTTGTCCCTGAGCTGCGGCATTACTGCGATAGAGAGCCTCGGCCACCTTGTGAAGAGTTTTTTCCAGCGCTTCCCTGGCCGAATTCATCCCCTCCGCGCCGCCCCCCACCAGCGCGCGTTTTGCACTTTCGATAGCTTCCTCGACGGGCTTGCTGTCGGACTCGGGAATCTTGTCCTTGTTTTCCTTGATGAGCTTCTCCGCCTGGTAAATTTGATTATCAAGCAGGTTGCGAGCTTCGACCTCCGCAAATTTCTTCTTGTCCTCTTCGGCGTGGGTCTTGGCTTCGGTGCGCATCTTCTCAGCCTCTTCTTTGGTGAGGCCTGTGGAAGCGCTGATGGTGATTTTCTGTTCTTTGTTGGTGGCCTTGTCTTTGGCAGACACATTCAGAATGCCGTTGGCATCAATATCAAAGGTCACTTCAACCTGGGGCACGCCGCGTGGCGCCGGTGGAATTCCCATCAGATGGAATTTGCCCAACGTGCGGTTGTCTGCCGCCATTTTTCGCTCGCCCTGCATCACATGGATCTCCACTGAAGGCTGATTATCGGATGCAGTGGAATAGACCTCGGCCTTGCGCGTCGGGATTGTCGTGTTCCTCGGAATCTGCACGGTCATCACGCCGCCGTAAGTCTCAACGCCGAGAGAAAGTGGCGTGACGTCGAGCAGCAGTATGTCTTTTACCTCGCCGCCCAATACTGCGCCCTGAATCGCCGCGCCCACCGCTACCACTTCATCGGGATTGACGCCCTTGTGTGGCTCTTTCCCGCCAAAGTAGTTTTTGACGAGCTCCACAACTTTCGGGATGCGCGTCGATCCGCCCACCATCACGACTTCTTGAATCTTCGAAGGGTCCAGATCGGCGTCGGCCAGCGCCTGTTTCACCGGCCCCATGGAACGTTGCAGCAAGTCTTCCATCAACTGCTCGAGCTTGGCGCGGGTCAATTTCTTGAGCAAGTGCTTGGGACCGGATTGGTTTGCGGAAATAAATGGCAGGTTGATTTCCGTCTCCACCATTTGTGAAAGTTCCACCTTGGCTTTTTCCGCAGCTTCGCGGAGCCTCTGCAAAGCCATGCGATCTTTGCTTAAATCAATGCCTTCGTCTTTCTTGAAGTCCGCGATGATCCAATCGACGATCCTCTGGTCGATATCGTCGCCGCCCAAATGCGTGTCGCCGTTCGTCGATTTCACTTGCACCAGGCCGCCACCCACCTCCAGCACGGAAATGTCGAATGTGCCCCCGCCGAGGTCATAGACGGCGATAATTTCATCGTTCTTCTTATCCAGCCCGTATGCCAAAGCAGCCGCAGTCGGCTCATTTATGATACGCACCACTTCTAGTCCCGCGATTTCGCCGGCCTGTTTCGTCGCTTGCCGCTGGCTGTCGTTGAAGTACGCCGGAACCGTAATCACGGCCTTGGAGACCTTCTCGCCGAGGAAATCCTCCGCTGCAGTCTTCAACTTTTGAAGAATCATGGCTGAAATTTCCGGCGGACTGTAAACCTTTCCAAAAATTTCCACGCGCACGTCGTCATGCGATCCCCGGACCACTTTGTAAGGGATACGCTTCAATTCCTCGGCCACTTCCTCGTAGCGTCGCCCCATGAACCGCTTGATCGAGTAGATCGTGTTTTCCGGATTGGTAACCGCCTGCCGCTTGGCCACTTGCCCGACCAGGCGCTCTCCTGTCTTGGTGATGCCAACCACCGACGGGGTCGTCCGGGTGCCCTCCTGGTTGGGAATTACCACCGGCTCGCCGCCCTGCATTACGGCGACAACCGAATTTGTCGTTCCCAGGTCGATTCCGATAATCTTACTCATGTCCCCATCCTCCTGATACCCATTAGCCTCGGAGAGTCCGCGAACGGCTGTCCAAGATCATTTAAAGCAAGCCCTAGTATATCATTGAGTGTTGTATTGTCAAGTTTTCTTATAATCTACAACTACTGTGTTTACAACTGATTGCGGGAGTTTATCGGCAGCGTAGTTTTTTGGGCCAAGGGCGAAGCGGGGAACAAAACGCAAACTGCCGAACCTCGGACGCATCCTAATATATATCATAGGCTAAACTCTGCGACGGCCCAAGGTGGCAAAATCTAGCTACCATGCCGGGTCCAAAGTCGGGTTACAATCCCGTGCCAGCGCACTTAGTTCAGGAGGAGAAACAGTGAGGCTTCCCCGACTCTCAATTTCGATACTTGCGACCGCAAGCTTACTGCTCGCCCTAGGCCTGCCTGCCTATGCGCAAAAGGCACGGGCCAAAGCTGCGGTTCCGGCTGTGGTTGATCATTTGGGCGGTCGCGCCTTCGGTTCGAAATCCGCGCCCGTTACAATCGAAACATTCAGCGACTTCCAGTGCCCGGCATGCCGCACTTTGTATCAGGCCGTTTCTCGCAAATTGATGGATAATTACGTGAACACCGGGAAGGTATATCTCATCCATCGCGATTTTCCCTTGCCGATGCATGCACACTCACGCGAAGCCGCCCAATACGCGGCTGCCGCGGCGCGCCTCGGAAAATTCGAAAGGGTTGAAGAAGTGCTGTTTAACAGGCAAGACGTCTGGGAAAAAGACGGCAGCGTTGACGCGATTGTGGGCTCCGTGCTGACCCCGTCGGACATGGTGAAGGTTCGCAAAATGGTGAAGAGCGGCCAGCTCGACTCGGAAATTGAGTCCGACTTGGCCCGCGGCAGGAACTACGCCATCAGCCAGACGCCCACCATGATCGTGACCTTTCGCGGGCAGACGTATCCCATCGTCTCGGTCGTTACTTATGACCTCTTGCACCAATTTTTGGATCAGCTCCTGAAGCAGTAACCAATGCGCGAATCGAGCCCCCTCAATCTCACGCGAACTCTTATGCTGCTCGGACGCCTGGTGCTCGGTGGCATCCTTATTTATGCGGCGTACACGAAATTGTTCATCCCCGGGATGAGCCCGCATCCCCCGATTGGCGTGGCGCTCGCGCTTTTCGCTACACAAATTGATTCCTATCAACTTTTGCCGCCTCGCGCGGTGGATTTGCTGGCGCACACTTTGCCCTTTGTGGAGTTGGGTCTGGGTTTGCTCCTGGTGATTGGCTGGCAATTGCGATTTTTTGCCGTGGTGGCCACCGCTCTATTGCTTGGTTTTTTTGGTGTTGTGATACGAAGCTACGCCAAAGGTCTGCAGATAAATTGCGGCTGCTTCGGCCCGGGAGAGACCCTCGGTGTAAAGACGCTGGTGCGCGACGGTCTATTTGTCGCGCTGGCTATCTCGCTTACGATTGCGGCTTTTCGCGCGCATCGCGGCCCGCATCCGTGGACGCCGCCCCTTGAAAGCCCAAAAACGGAGTAGTCAACGCTCAGCTGTGAAGTAATCTCTGCGCTTTCGCGCTTTGCCGTGAAGGCCTGGCCCGACCGAGAAGTTACGAACCTCTTGCTGAATACAATCTTGGCGCACGCAGCTTCTGCGATAAACTGATTCTTCGATGGCAAGGCTTCCTCCTATCACGCTTCGTCTCCGCGGCTGGAAACTGATTGATCGCGTTGCGATTGCTTTTCTTCTGCTGTGCTCGATGGCCCTGGGCGCGGCCGTCGGATTGCTATTCGTGTACGCGAGCGATCTCCCCGAGCTTCGCATGCTGGAAAACTACCAGCCCAACGTGGTCACCGAAATTTATGCTGACGATGGCCAACTCGTAGGCAGCTTCGCGTTGCAGCGCCGCGTCTTGATGACGTACGAACAAGTGCCGCACGTCCTCCGAGACGCCGTGATTTCCATCGAAGACCAGCACTTCGAAGATCACTGGGGCCTCGATTTCCCGCGCATCGCCGGCGCCGCGTGGCGTGACGTCATCAAGCATCGCCGGCAAGGCGCCAGCACAATTACCATGCAGCTTGCCGGCAATTTGTTCCTCGATCGCAGCGATATCACCATCCGCCGAAAAGTTGAAGAAGTGCTGCTGGCGATTCAAATCGAGCGCCATTACACCAAGCAACAAATCTTCACCATGTATGCCAACCAGGTTTATCTGGCGCATGGCAACTATGGCTTCGCCGCCGCCTCGCAGTTTTATTTTGGCAAGCCGGTATCCGAGCTGAAACTCACGGAAGCTGCGCTGCTTGCAGGCATGGTGAATGGACCGAAATTTTCTCCGCTCAACGATCCTCGCGCGGCACTCCAGCGCCGCAACCTCGTCCTGCAGCGCATGGCCGAGGAAGGGAAGGTGAACGGGCGAGAGGCCCAGGAGGCGCGGAATCAGCCGCTCGTACTGCATCTGCAATATCCACGAAACGACTTAGCCCCCTACTTCTTTGAAGATATCCGCAAATATCTTGAGGCCGCATACGGCACTGAAGCTGTGCACGAGCGCGGTTTGCGCGTTTTTACCACGCTGAATATCAATATGCAGCGTGCCGCAAATCACGCTGTGCGCGATGGCCTGCATGATTACGACCGGCGCCACGGATGGCGCGGCGATTTACCGAATATCGTTCGCGACAATATGGGCAAGCTCGAGAGTTATGAAGACGACGATTGGCGGCGCTCCATTGAAAAGGGTTCGTACACTACCGGTTTAGTGATGGCCGTCGACGACAAGACTGCCGCGATCAAAATTGGGCAGCTTCGCGCGACCCTTACTTCACCCGATATTGCCTGGACCGGGCATAAGAAACCTTCCGAACTTCTCAAGGTGGGCGACCTTGCGCAATTTCATGTCGACGATTTGGAGGACGGCGTCGCGCGTGTTCGCCTCGAACAGCAACCGGCGCCGCAGGCCGCAATGGTGGCCATTGACAATGCCACCGGTGAGATCAAAGCGATGGTGGGTGGCTACAGCTTCGAAGAGTCTAAGTTCAATCGTGCCACGCAGTCGTTTCGCCAGGTCGGCAGCTCCTTCAAAATTTACGTTTATTCCGCGGCCATTGAAAAAGGGTTGACGCCTTTTGACACGGTTGTGGACGCGCCTTTCACAACGATCAGCGGCGGCCAGGCATACTCCCCGCGCAACTACGACGAAAAATTTGAGGGCACCATTACGCTGCGCCGAGCGCTGGCCGGCTCGCGCAACATTCCCGCCGTAAAAGTCGCGGAGAAGGTAGGCATCTCGCACGTGGTGGATATCGCCCGGCGGTTCGGAATCACCACTCCGCTGCCGCCATACTTGCCGCTCGCTCTCGGCGCCGCCGATATGAAGCTGCTCGAACATACCTCGGCCTTCACGGTTTTCCCGAATGACGGCATCCGCATCGATCCGCACATGATTCGCCGCGTCACCAGTTACGATGGCGCGCTGCTCGAAGAGGCCCATCCCGAAGTGCACGACGTTGTTGCTCCTGAAACTGCCCGCACGATGCTGGCTATGCTCGAAGAAGTCGTGCAATTTGGCACCGGCATTCATGCGAAAGAACTGGGCCGCCCCTCGGCAGGGAAGACGGGCACAACCAACGATTACACGGACGCCTGGTACATGGGCTTCACACCATCGATTACCGCCGGCGTTTGGGTTGGCTTCGACGATAAGCAGATTTCGCTCGGCAAGAAGGAAACCGGAGCGCGTGCCGCTTTGCCCCTTTGGCTGCAATTCATGAAAGGCGCAACCGCCGGAACTCCTGTAGAAGATTTCACCAATGTGGTCCCACTGGAAAAGCTCGCCGAAACCCATCACGTTTCCGTCGACACGCCCGACACAGCACCCACGGAAGACGAACCCGTCGCCCGCCCTCCCGCCACTCCCAAGCCGCCGCCACCCGTCAAATCCACCCGAGAAAAAACCTCCGGTGCAGCAGCGGACCCCTCCCTGCATCCTCAACCATAACGGGCCCGGGCTATACGAGAAACGGGTTGTCATCCTGAAATCGGTATTTTCTAATTGTTCTTATCCCTTCTTTTAAGGGAGTCAACGAAATATAAACCGCTCTAAGTGGTTTCCCCTCAACAGTATTCTCTCGTCACCGTTGCGGACGTGCTTCTGGCACCGCTATTGCATCTCAAAGCGCTGGGGTTATGTCCTTACGGTTAGGCCGAATCCTTCTTAGCAGTCGATCTTAGCAGTCGATCTTAGCAGTCGATGCAGACTTCTTCGTATCCGCCAGCCGGAGAACGACGGGAAGTACAGCCAAGCGTATTCAGTGGGTGGAGTGCAATAATTCAAATTTTGGGGGCGAAAAATGCTTCATTTTCGATTTGCTAAGAATTTGCTTTTACTGGCGAGCGTGCTGTGGCTGATTTTTGCCGCAGTTCCGGCGCACGCGCAAATCACATCATCAACTGGAGCGATTCAGGGTACGGTAGCCGATCCCTCAGGCTCCTCCGTAGTGGGTGCCAAAGTAGTCGTCACTAACGACGCCACGGGCGTTCGCGCCGAAGGCTCAACAAGTGCCGACGGAGGCTATGTCTTTCCACTGCTTTCGCCAGGTCGGTACAAGATCGAAATCGAGGCGCAAGGATTCAACCGGACCACGCTCCCCGATATCCTCGTCCAAGTCACGAAGATAACAGTGGCTAATGCCAAGCTTGAAATCGGTCAAGTGTCGACTGAAGTAGTCGTGACGGGAGCCGCCCAGATGGTGGATACGCGGACTGCCACCACCGGGGACGTGATCAGCGGTGAGATGATCAGGGCAATTCCCCTCCCAACCCGGAACTTTCTGGGTCTCCTCAGCTTGCAGCCAGGCGTTGCTGCAAGCCTCGGTAGCCCGGCGGCCTTGGGTCGTGGAACACCTGAATTGTTCGTGGCCGGGCAGCGAGGCACGGTAAATAATTTCGTCCTAAATGGAGTGGACGCCAACAATTTCGGTAACAATAATTTCGGGAACGTGCCATTGCCCAATCCTGATGCAGTCCAGGAATTCCGAGTGAGCACTACCCTCTACGATGCCAGTCAGGGCCGCGGTTCGGGTGGCAACATCAATGTCGTACAGCGCTCCGGCACGGACAAATTTCACGGAAACGGGTTCGAATTCTTCCGCAGCGATGTGCTGAACGCAAACGACTTCTTCTTTAATCTCAACGGCAAGCCGAAACCCGTTCTTCTGCAGAACCAATTCGGGGGCACGATTGGTGGTCCAGTACCCAAGCTCAAGCAGACATTCTGGTTCTTCTCTTACCAAGGATGGCGGCAGAAAAACGGAGTGGCAGGTGGAATCTCCGGCCAGCAACCAGTTTTGCCGGCCACGCGCACTGCCGCAACACTCGCCGCTGCTTTTGGCTTGAAACCTTCCGATATCGATCCGGTAGCAGTGCGATGGCTGAACCGGCCCGGCCCGTTTGGTGGCCTGTTGTATCCGTCGGGCACGGGAGCCGCTGTTGGGCAAACGGGAAGGTTCAGCTTTTCTCTTCCATCCATTTTTAACGAGAATCAGTACAATGCCACCTTCGACCGCGAGATATTTCACAACAACTCTCTGGGATTACGATTCTTCACCGCCAAGGTGGCGCAAACCAGTGCCCTAGGTGGAGGCGTGAGCTTGGGTCAAGGGCAAAATAGTCCGGTGGAGAATTGGCACGGGGCTATCCGGGATACCCATACCTTTAGCAGCACGCTGCTTAACGAATTCCGGATTGGATTTACGCTGAATCGGGCAGCACAAATAGCCAAAGAGGGGACACTTCTTTCTGATATCGGGATGAGCCGCTTCAACTCTGCGAGCTTTCCTGGCACACCGGCCGTCTTCTTCAGCAGCGGCATCCTTTCCTTTGGTGGAATCAGCACCAACAATGATCAGGCCAGCGCCAATCTGTCCTACACAATTGGGGATACTCTTTCCTGGACGCGCAGCAAGCATACCTTGCGCGGAGGGTTTGAAACTCGCCGCTATCACACCAATACGTTCAACAACTTTGCCTCCCGAGGTTTTCTCAACTTCGCGAATTTCAAAGATTTCCTCACGGGTACGCCTAACGACGTTTTCGTTGGAACCGGTATCACCGATCGTGGCTTCCGCGCCTTCGACTTGAACTGGTTCGTCCAGGACGACTACCACGTTACGCGACGTTTGACGCTTAACCTGGGCTTGCGGTATGACTTTCTGGGTCCCTCCTCGGACGTCAAAAATCGCCTTGGAAACTTTGACCTGGCTTTGCTATCCCCAGCTTGCCGCGCCGCCGGGGGTGGAGACTGCTTACGTGCGGGATTCGTGTCCCCGGAGGAACTTGGCGGCACATTTGGTACACCTGGTGTGAGTCGAACTACCTATCTGAATTCTAATAAAGCGAATTTCGCCCCGCGGGCGAGCTTCGCCTACGATTTGTTAGGCAATGGGAAGGCCGCTATTCGCGGCGGTTATGGCATATATTACATTCGGACGTCGAATCAGACATTGCTTCAACTCATTACGGCGGCACCTTTTTTCCAACTCTTTCGTGCGACAGGCCCAGCGGTAATTGGAAGCATGGCCCTAGCAAATCCGTACCCAAGCTTACCGACCTCTGACAAATTCCCTATTTTGCCGATCTTCCCGCAGTTCAACGGCTATAATGCCGATGGCGTTCCCCAGTTTGTGAATCCAGCAACGCGGAAGTCTTCACCGCTTATCACGATCAACCCCTTCGACCGGCAACTATTCACTCCCTACACTCAGAGTTGGAACCTCACGGTCCAGTATGAGTTTCTGAAGAACTGGGTGACGGAAGCGGGGTATCTCGGAGCTCGCGGTGTCCATTTAATTGCGAGTCGGCAGCGCAACCAGGCACTTCTGGTCAACGCGGCAAATCCCGGCCTCGGTGGATTAACTGTCAATTCCCTGCGCAACGCCAGCGCTCGAGTTTCGATTCCCGGGTTTTCCGCGACAGGTTTAAATGACGTCACCTTTTCCGGCGATTCCTGGTACAACGCTTTCGTTCTTTCGGTTCGGCACCCGTTTTACAAGGGGTTGCAAGCCAAGGTGGACTACACCTTCTCGAAATCTCTGGACACCAACTCCGGCGCCGCGACGCAAGATCTGGGCAACGCGGGCGGAAACCAGCTCATCGATGCCGGGAACAAAGGGCCCTCCCTCTTCGACCAACGCCACCGCGTGGTAATCACCTACCTGTGGGACATACCGGGACCGAAGGGCGGCTGGATGGGGCACGCTTTGGGGGGATGGTCTATCGCGGGATCTACCATCTTCCAGTCCGGTTTCCCCTTTAGTGTGATTTCGAGCGGCTCCGCCAGCCTGGTGGGGTTTGGCGGGTCGGGATTGTCTCGGGCGAACTTAGTGTGCGCGGCGGGCCCGCTCACTTCTCAAGGTAAGGTCGGACAGAATATTAATAATTACATTAATCAATCGTGTTTTACAGCGCCGCCGTTATTGAAGAACGGCGATCTCATTACCGGGACAACTCCGGAGTTGGGGATCGGCACCGGCACCTACGTTGTTGGCGGTCGGGGCACCGATACCACGGGCGGCAGGCTGTTCGGCAATTCGGGACGCGGTTTGCTTCGCGGACCATTCCAGCAACGTTGGGATTTTGCCCTCACCAAGGCATTTCCGTTGCGCGCCATGGGCGAGCAAGGGAAACTGGAATTTCGCTCGGAGTTCTTCAAATTGTTCAATACTCCGATCTTCTCGAATCCCGCAACGAACGTGGATTCCGCTGGTACGTTCGGCAGGATTTCTTCGACGATCGACACCACCGGGCGCGTCATCCAGTTTGCGCTGAAGCTCAATTTCTAGCGTTATATGGGCTCCAGAGCCGGGAAGCTAGCTGTACGCTTCCCGGCTTTATTTATTGCTCCGCGCATGTTCAACGCGGGGAAGTGCCTACGGTAAACGGAGAAGCGCCCAATGGCTGACCCGCATGTACGGGAGTGGGACAGGGGAATACGGGCCACGATTCCACCTATGCTGATTACCGAGGTTCGATAAATGCCGGCGCGATTCTATTACAGGAGCGAAAAGGATCCCAACCTCGGGCCATCAGCGGTTGCACGCCTCCGTCCCGATTGATAATCGTGATATTTTTCTCGCGCGTGATTTCACCGATCGCTGTCAGAGGCCCTTCGCGGTATTCCCTTGGCACCCCCTTGGCAACGTTCGGTGGCACTGTGAACAGGAGTTCGTAATCTTCGCCTCCATGCAGCGCGAGTTCAAGGGGATCGACTCCGCGAAGCTCAAACCTAAGGGACGCCGTGCCTTTCCGGGAATTTCTACCTGAATTTCCGGGAGGCAGCGAGACTCCGGGAATTTTCTCCGCGAAGATCCTTGCGCCCACTCCACTGGCCGCGCAGAGGTTTGCGAGGTCGCTCGAGAGCCCATCCGAAGTATCAATCATTGCCGTTGCCAGCCGCCACTCAGCCAGCCATTGGCCTAGCGCTAAGCGCGGCTCAGGATACAGATGCTTCCGCACCACCCGCTTCCAGCGCTTCTGGCGTTGCAGCCCTTGGCGAATTACTTCCAAGCCGCGGTGCGCCTCGCCCAGCCGCCCGCTCACGTAAATTAAATCCCCCGGACGCGCGCCAGTACGCGTGATCGCCCGCCCAGCCCTCACCTCGCCAACCACGGTCATATTCACCATCACTTTTTCGTGAACCGTTGTATCCCCTCCGGCGGCAAGCATCCCAAACTTGCGCGCGGCACGCGCCATTCCCCCAAGAAAAGCATCGAGCCACGCACCGGTTAATTTTCGCGGCAGAGCCAGGCTCAATAGGAAGCACCGCGGCACGCCGCCCATCGCCGCGATGTCGCTGGTCGCCCGTGCCAAGCTCTTCCAGCCGATCGCGTCTGCAGAGTCGTTAGAATGCGAACCCAACAAAAAGTGACGTCCCTCCAACAAAAAGTCGCAGGTCAGCACGATCTCCCGCCCGGCCCGCGCGCGCAGCAGCGCCGCATCATCCCCAATTCCGAGTCGCAAGAAGCCGCCAGCCCGGGATGGCAGCCGCTTCTCAATTCGAGATATGAGCTCCCGCTCGCCCCCAGCTAGTGTTTTCATTGGCAAATCTTCCCTAAATGGCACGGTTATCAGCCACGGTTAGTTCACTCGAATCGTCAAAACCCCGCCATAACCTACGAACAGTATCCTTTACTGTCCCTTCGGCCAGGTAATTCTTTCCACAGGAATTTGGTACAGTGACCCTCTTTAAGGTTGACTCTCCTGTCTCCAGATTTTAATATTCAACCACTGGGACCGAATCAGGTCCAATATGAGTTCTCAAGTGTAGTTGTTAGTAGCTGTCGCCCAGCTGACACGTACGACCCGCGATATCTCTCACGGATGTCAGTTCGGTGACCGGGGGAAATATGAAAGCGAAGTCGTACACGTTTTTCATCGCCGCAAACACGCCCGGCAGGATGCGCAAGGTTCGCGTTCCCGTCTATGCGCTGCATCTTCTTCTCGCGCTGGCCGTCGTGGGGGGTATCACCGTCCTGGCGGGGGCTGGCTCTTACTCGCGCATGCTCTGGAAGGTGGGCAATTATAACGCACTCCGCCACGACCAGGACCGCCTCAAAAAGCAATACCAGCAATTGCAAGCCACCGTCCAGAATACCAATCAGCGCTTAGATTCTCTGCAATCGCTGGCCACGGAAGTCGCTATGACGTACGGTGTTCTGCGTTTTCGCCCCACGCCCTTTATTGTTTCTGACACGCCCCTGGATTCCGAGGGAGCTTTTGCCAGTTCCGTCGAGCAGTTCAATTTTCTCAAGAAGAATGCCACAGCCGTGGCCCTGTCCAGCTCCGGCCTGCGGCTCATGCCGTCAGGGTTTGCTGAGTCCACTTACACGCCTTCGCTCTGGCCAATTGTCGGCCACATTACCTCGGCTTTTGCCGAGCGCCTGGATCCATTTAGCGGTGAAGGTGCGTTCCACGCGGGAGTCGACATCTCCGCCAGCTACGGCCAGCCCATCCACTCTACTGCCGACGGAATCGTCGCTGTCGCGGAAAATCGCACCGGCTACGGCCGAGTCGTAATTGTCGACCACGGATTCGGAGTTTCCACTTGGTACGGCCACATGTCTGCCTTCGGATCGATGTCCGGTGAACGGGTGAGGCGCGGCCAGGTCATCGGCTACGCCGGCATAAGCGGACGCTCTACCGGACCCCACGTCCATTACGAAGTTCGCCTTAACGGAGCTCCGGTTAACCCGTGGCGCTACCTCCGCGGCAGTACCACTGCTGCCGACTAATTTCTCCCCATTCCGTCGCGATTACTCGCGCACCACGCCAGGCAAAATGTTATTGCGCCTGGCCAGGTCGCTTAGTTCGTCGAGCTGACTTCGAACATTCCGCAAGAGCATCCTTCGGACCTCGATGCCCGCTTCGGGCGTAATTCCCACGGTATCCTGGTAATACGCCAGCCCGGCCTCCATTGTTCTGTGTGCCCCCACGTCCCGCAATTCCTCCCGGTATCGCGCCAGTTCCAGTTCGAGCGCTTGGATTTTTGTTCCAAGCGCACTGGCCTTTTCCGCATACCAGCGCGGATCCTGCAACCGGTCAATCGCGACAACCATAATGTTGGCTTCCGGAGCCGCCTCGCGTGCGGCCCGAGCCCGCGGGTCAGGCAGCTGATTAAACTCAGAAAGCAATCCTCGCGCGTGCAATTGTTCTAATCGATCGTTTGTCCAGGTCTTGTCCGCCTGTGTGGTGCTTTCTTGCGGCCCATTAGCCGCGTGCCCGCCGTTTGTACCGCGCGACGCAAAGCTTGGATGCGCGGTCGCCAGGGTAGTCCGCGGTTTTGGCGCCGCTCCGTACGCCGACGCTGCGGCCAGGCACATCGCTGCAAAAAGATTCCTATATTTCATCGGGATAACCTCCTGGCGGGGACTGCCGTAGTATATACCTTAGCGAAACAATGGGCATTCTCAACCTGCCGCGCTAACTTCGATTATGGCGCGACTTGAATCGTTTGGTCGCTTTTAGCCTGCTCACCCGTGGCCGGATTGCTCTTGCCAGCAGCAAGTTGTCGCTGCGCGGCATCGCGCGTCTGTCGAGCTCGTTCGCTCAACGGCCCATTCGGTTGCAATTTCAAGTAACCATTCAGGTGTTCTACCACGGCGGCGGGCTGACCTCTGCGAACATACACATTTGCCAGCAGAATATGCGCAAGCGGAATTTCTGGTGCGAGCCGCAAAGCCTCCTTAGCGTTTTTCTCGCACTCATTCAATTGATTCAACCCGAAAAGTGCCACTGCCAGACTCAGATGGCCCCTCGGAGAAGCCGGCTCCAAAAGCAATCCTCGGCGGCTGATTGCTCCTGCTTCCGCATACTGACCTCGCTGCCCCATCAGCACGGAAAGCGCAAATTGCGGCTCGGCATAATTTCCTCCGCTCAGATCGATGGCCCGCTGGAAAGCTTCTTCAGCCTGCGAGTTCTGCCCCAGCCTCATCTCCGCCAGTCCAATATTGTAGTAAGCCTCGTAGTAGCTCGGGTAAGTCGCAGCCGCCAGCTTGAAATAATTCATGCTCCCCGCCGGATCGTGCTTTCTCGTCAGAAGCTCGATTCCTTTTTCCAGCGCATTGCGCGCTTTGCTGGGTATCCGCAGCTCGCGAACCGAAACAAGGTTTCCCACGCGTCCCGCTACGCTTGACGCGCCCCTCCGCAGCCGAAACATTAAATTATTGAAGAGCGAGCTATGCGTATCTACCTGTTGTTCCTCCCGCTCGTAGCCCGCATGCTCGACATTGACGACGTATGACCCCGCCGGCAGCCCGCTAACCTCGAAGCGCCCGCTTTTGTCCGTCAGTGCCGAAGTCACAAGTCCTTGCCTTACCGATCGGATTTCGACTCGTACTCCTGCCGCGCCCCCATTCTCCGCGTCTACCCCCACCCAGCCCGAAATGCTTCGCGGCCCGTTATCTAACGGCAGCCCTTGGCCCCAGCTCGTTGGCGCCCACAGCAGCAATGCGGCGAGAATCCAGCCCGCCCATAAGACCCATAACGCCACATCTATCAGGTCCACTTTCGCTGCACGATTTCTTGTCGCCTCCGCCAGTGCGGCGGCCTCATCTCTCAAAATGCTCGTTATGCTGCTCATCAAACTGCTCCTCTTGCCCCCGCTGTTGACGGCAATCCCATCGCCTGCCCGCCTGTCGTTTCCCAAACGTTCGGTTGCGGCAGATGGCGCATCGGCACGCCCATCGGCGGCACTTCGCCATCCTTCTGGAACATCAGCCGGCTTTGCTCGCGATCCCAATCGATGCTCACCACGTCGCCCAAGTGCACCTGATGGCTCGCCAGCAAGTTCGCCAGCGGATACACCAGATGCCGCTCGATTGCGCGCTTTAGGTGCCGCGCGCCGTACCTCACGTCGGTCCCTTCCTTCAGCAAAAACTCCCGGCCCGCCGGCGTCACCCGAAACAAAAACTGTTTCTTCGCCGTTTCCAGCACTCTCCGCTGTACCATCCCCAGCTCAATATCCAGGATCTCTTCGAGCTGCTCCGTTTTCAGCGGATGGAACACCACCACCTTGTCCAGCCGGTTCATGAATTCCGGCGAAAATTTCCGCCGCGCCGCTTCTACCGCCGTGCGCTCCAGCTTTGTGTTCAGGCTCGCCGCCGGTTTTTCTGGCGGCTGCACAAAACCCATCCCCCCTGCCATCAACTCGGTGATTTCCCGGCCGCCCAGGTTCGACGTCAAAAAAATCACCGTCTGCGAGAGATCGATGCGCCGGTTATCTCCCAGCCGCAGCGTCGCTTTATCCATGATCCCCAGCAGCAATTGCCACAGCGCGTCGCTCGACTTCTCGATCTCGTCGAAGAGCACAAAACTCAGCTTCAGCTTATCGCTGTGGTATTTCTCCAGTTCATCCTGGGTGATCAGCGGATGCGTCTCGCGATGCCCCAGGTACCCTGGCGGCGAGCCGATCAGCTTGGCAATCTCGTGCGAGTGCTGGAATTCCGCGCAATCCACCTTGATTACCGCCCGCGCGTCCCCGAACAAAATTTCCGCCGCCGCTTCCACAATCCGCGTTTTTCCCGATCCCGTTGGCCCCAGGAATAAGAGGTTGCCCACCGGCCGCCCCGGCGAATTCAGCCCCGCGCAGAACACTTGATGCAAATCCACCAGTGCCTGCACCGCTTCGTCCTGCCCCACGATTTTCGAGCGCAGCGCGCTCTCAAACTCGCGCGATTCGTGGCTATGCTGCGTGAAGTCCAGTACCTTTTTTCCCGACGTAGTCGCTGCCGCCGTCTGCTGGGACCCGTTCGCCTGCGCACTCCTCGCGGTGGCCGTGGCATTCATCGCTTGGCCATTCACAGCCTGAGCACTCATAGGGCCTCCTGGCCTGGTGCGGAGATGGAGTTGGAACTCATTGACAAAACGCGACTTATAGGCAAATTGGAGCGCTTGAAAAAGGCCGGAAGTTGAAGCTTTGGCAACCCGAATTGGGGCTTTGGTCCGAATGCGAACCGGGAAACGTGGAGCGGAATAAAGTTGCCCCGGCTGCTAAGAGAACCGAGATTTGAGCGAAGTTTCTCTCTAAAACCTGCTGGGGCTGGGGTGCGGGGCTGGGTCGCAAAGGCCCCTCCGACAAAAACCTGGGCGAAAAATGACATGGCTAAAAATGTCCGTGCCCCCACTATTTCGCCCGCCCTGCAAATCCAAGAATCTCTACGCCGGTGGAGCTGGGTTAACATTGCACCGTCCCGGCAATCCCGGCAGCTACTGTCTCGGCTGCCACCGTTCTCGCCTGCCCCTAAGTTAGGCCGGGGGCCGCATCCCTTCAATCCGGTCAAATCATCAATAGAGAAACGGAGAGACCTTGTTTCGCGGAGCCGAAGCCAGCATTCCGCCCGAGCAAATACCGGAAATTCACTAGGGCAAAGCCTTTACGACCTGGGTGGTTTAACAGAGGGAGAGAAGCACTAAGGCGAGGCTTCCAAATAACCTAAAAAACTATCAAAATCCTTTAAATCGATCATTCCAAAAAACCTGCCATCTTCTTCATCGAGAGAAAACTGATGCCCTTAATTATGTTCTATTTACGCATGCTAGTAATTTGCGGCGTGTGAAGGGTAATTATATACTTGACACAGATTAGACTTTCTGATGATTCTGTCCATGAAGCGTTCTACCAAGGTTGCGGCGGAAACAGTGGCTTGGGGTTATTTGATTCAGGCCATCGCTGGCGTCATAGCCACGCTTCTGCCGTTTACTTTATCTTTTTCCGCAAGTGAGAAGGCCATGAAACTCATAGATGTCACTCGCACGTTTACCATCGATCTCCGAACTCACGCTTATATAGCGCGATAAGGGCCGATGTTGTGTCGAGCAGTTCTCTGTCTGCATTTATTTCCTTGGACTTAAAGGCTTGCCTGTCACGGCTTTCATAAACTACCACCTGTCTGTGTCAAATACATATTAACCGTGTGAAGTCTATCTATTTACAACCACGAACCAGAGGCTAATCTCCACAGTCTGGGAAACTCCAGCGACCGACGGACCTGCCCGCAAGGACCTGTACCTTTTTCTCCTCGACCCTTCTCTCCGTTTGCGCTAACGTGTTTTCGTGATGAATAGGAGTTCCATCTTTTTAAAGCTCGCAGCGGCTGAACCCCCAGCCTGTCTGTCGCCTTGCGAAAAGCGCATCCATAACGCGCGTCCCCTCTCTTCCCTAATCAAAGGCGACTCAACGCGACACTCTCTGGACTACAAGTTCCCTCGAAACCATCTACAAACTGTCACTGCGGATCCGGGGAGCACGATTGGCTCGTCCGTTCGGCGCTTAACCGACTACAAGCCGCTCCGCGCTGCGAAACTCCCCTTTCCCGCGCTAAGTCCTTTAGAATCCACTCTTACAGAAAATGCGCCCCCAAGTTATTTAGAATCATACTCTTCCAAAACACAGGACTTAAAGTCGTTTAGAATCATACTCTTAAAGAATGCCGGGGGTGGGGGGAGTATTATGGTTAACTTGGCGATGACGTCTGAGGCCCACTTTGCCGAATGGAAAATCAGCAAACGGGACGTGACGTGGAGAATTAAGTGAACCTCGAACTCACCGAAGAACAGAAACTCCTGCAGCGAACTGTGCGCGATTTCGCCGAAAGTGAAGTCAAACCCCTTGCCAAGGAAATTGATGAGACCGGAGAATTTCCTCGCCATAACTTTCGCAAGGCGGCCGAACTCGGACTCACCGGCATCGCCATCCCCGAAGCTGACGGCGGCGCTGGCTTTGACCACATTAGCTACAGTATCGTCATTGAAGAAATTTCGCGCGTCTGCGCCTCCACCGGCGTAATTCTTTCCGTGCAGAATTCGCTCTATTGCGATCCCATTCATCGCTTTGGCACCGGCGAACAAAAGATAAAATTCCTCGCCCCGTTTGCGCGCGGTGAAAAAATCGGTTGCTACGCGCTAACCGAGCCCCAAGCCGGCTCCAACGCCGCCGCGCTAACCACCAAAGCCGTGCGCAAAGCCGATTCCTACGTCGTCAACGGCACCAAAGCCTGGATCACCAACGGCGGCGCTGCCGATGCCGCGCTTGTTTACGTCAACACCGATCCGTCAAAAGGCGAAAAAGGAATCACCGCGCTCGTCATCGAAAAAGGCACGCCTGGTTTCAACGTCGGCAAAGAAGAAAAAAAGCTGGGCATCAGCGCTACCGCCTGCACCGAGCTTTCTTTCGCCGATTGCGTCGTGCCCATAGGCAATCGTATTGGCGCCGAAGGCGAAGGCTATAAGGTTGCGCTCTCCACGCTCGATGGCGGGCGCATCGGCATTGCTGCGCAGGCCACCGGAATCGCGCAAGGCGCCTTCGAAGCCGCTCTCGCCTATTCGCAGCAGCGCATGGCTTTCGGCCATCCCATCGCGCAGTTCCAGGCCATTCAATTTATGCTTGCCGATATGGCCACGGAAATTGACGCGGCGCGCTTGCTCGTCCGCAAAGCCGCCTGGAAGCAGGATTCCGGCTCGCGCTTCAGCATGGAAGCAAGCATCGCAAAATTATTTGCCAGTGAAATGGCCACTCGCGTCACCCATAAGGCCATCCAGGTCCACGGAGGCTACGGATACAGCCGCGAATATCCTGTCGAGCGCGCCTATCGCGACGCGCGCATTACCGAAATTTACGAAGGCACATCCGAGATTCAACGCCTGGTAATCGCCGCTTGGGTTTTGAAAACGTATTAAGCTTTATATTTTGCAGGAAGGAAGTCACAGCACAGTTGCATCGCGCCGTAGTATTCTTCAATCGTGCTGCCGCTGGATTGCACCCTCGAATTTGACGTCCATCACGACGCGGGATTTTTTGCCGCCCTCCCTCAACTTCCCGCCGTCGTGCTGATCGTGCCCCGCGAAACCCAAGCCGAGCCGTACCTGATCCGCACCGCGAATCTGCGCCGCCGCATCGAGCGGCTTCTCGGTCCGCCTGAGCTTCTGTCGAAGCGCTTGAGCCTGCGCGATTTCGCTCAGGGCGTTCGCTATCGCATCACCGGCTCGCGTTTCGAGCAGGCTTTTTCTTATTACCAGCACGCCAAACACTTGTTTCCACGGCGTTATCAAGCTCTCGCGCGCTTGCGGCCGCCCGCGGTGCTGAAAGTAAATCTCACCGGAGCATATCCGCGCTGCTACGTTACGCGGAAAATCCGCACCTCGGATGCCACCGGAGCGCCACTGGGCGGACTTTATTACGGGCCATTTGCATCGCGACATGCTGCCGAAGGCTTTGCGGAAAAGTTTCTCGATCTCTTCAAGATTCGCCGCTGCCAGATTAAGATTCGCCGCGATCCGGCGTTTCCGGGTTGCATCTATTCGGAAATGAAAATGTGCCTGGCGCCGTGCTTTGCGGGATGCACCGACGAAGAGTACGCCAAGGAAGTAAAACGGGTTGTCAACTTTATCGAATCGAGCGGCGCTTCGCTCACCGCTGAAATCGAGCACGAGCGCGAATCAGCAAGTGCGGCGCTCGATTTCGAAAATGCCGCCGCGCTGCACCGTCGCCTCGAAAAAGTAAACGATGTTCTGCGCGCCTTGCCGGAACTGCCGCGAAAGCTCGAAGAGCTCGACGCCGTAATCCTGCAGCGTGCCGCGGAAGCTCACACCATCGCCATTTTTACGGTGCGCGCAGGACGCATTGTCGAACCTTTCTTACTACGCTTTGCCGAACTCGCGAGCCATCCTCGTTCGGTGGAAGAAATGATCCGCACGCAGCTTGAGCCGTGCCCAGAAGTTCCAAACCCTCCAAGCGAGCCGGCGAGCCGTGAGAAAATAGAAAAGCAAAGGGAACAGGAAAACAAAAGGGAAGCACAGCGGGGAACAAATAGCGTTAGCGCTTCACCGCTCGCGCCAACGCAACAGGATGCGCTAAAAAATGAAAATCTCGGCGAGCACCTGGCGCTCCTCTCGCGCTGGTTTTACAGCAAGCCGCGTGAAGGGGAAATCTTTTTTCGCGAGAATGGCTGGCCGTATCGCCGCATCCTGAGAGCGTGCGCCCGACGTATCTTCCTCTCCTAAACTCCGCTGAGTTCTGAAT